>OLRJ01003098.1_pt1 | contig 11491 bp, 8 predicted proteins | sample 1672741 | NCBI WGS metagenome assembly OLRJ01 (sample SAMEA3136719, study PRJEB25190) | human gut metagenome | biome: human gut; feature: human-associated habitat; material: faeces | place: Austria | collected 2013
CCGGTTTTGGTGAGATCAATCTTCCGGCCAAACAGAATGGTTCTTCCATTATGCCTGGTAAGGTAAATCCGGTCATTCCGGAGGTGGTAAGCCAGGTTGCATTCCACATCGTGGGACACGACACCACCATTACCATGGCAGCAGAAGCAGGACAGCTGGAGCTGAATGCTTTTGAGCCGGTTGTATTCTGTAACCTGTTTGAGTCCATTACGACTCTGGAAAAAGCAGTGGATACACTGATCGTAAACTGTATCACAGGAATCACCGCAAACCGCAAACACTGCAAGGATCTTATGGAAAGTAGCGCAGGAATTGCAACAGCACTTTGTCCGCACATTGGCTATAAAGCATCTGCAACCATTGCCAAAACAGCAGTGAAGACAGGAAAATCTGTGCGAGAGCTTGTTCTTGACCAGGGTCTGATGAGTGAGGAAGAACTGAACCAGGTTCTTGATCCGTATCTGATGACAGAGGTTGGAGAAGAGCGGAAAGAGGATGAAGCGAGAAAGAAAGCCTGCTGAGAAGGCAGAAAGATATTTCTGGTGAGAGCACTTTGATCAGCAGGGCTGTGAGAAGCAGTGAAATGAGCATGATCAGGAGCCGGTAGAGGGATAGTCTGATCGCTTTAATATAAGAAAAACAGGAGACTTGCCACAGTGCAGGTCTCCTTTTATAATGGAAGAAACGTGATAAGAAAAGAAGGGAAAACACATGCTTAAACGAACTGCCATTCGGGCACTTTGCAATACAACGGCATATCAGAGAGGCCTTGATATCTACCGTACCGGAAAAAGGATCCAGTCGCTGGATATTAAGCCGAAAGGAGCTGTGGATAAGGTATCCGCAACAGTAAAGGGCAGTGGCCGTAATGTATACAATACAGGTTTTCAGTATGATACAGAGGCTGATCGGGTAAAAGAAGTGTACTGTGACTGTCCGGCTTTTCGAAGCTATTCCGGGATCTGTAAACACTGTGTGGCAGTACTTCTGGAATATGGGGACCGAAAAGCCTATGAGCGAGTGGAAGCCCGGCGGCAGCAGGATCAGGCAAAAAAGACGGCCAAAAATACAGGGAATCCTGCATTACTGGCAGCTGCATCAGGTGCAGGCGCTCCAGCTACTAAGACAACTGTGGAACTGAAAAGTCTTCTTAACCGACAGATGTACAGCCGGATGCTGCCTTTTTCCGGAGATCCGTATTTTGGCCGTATAGAGCTGGAAACCTGTCTGAAGTTTAATTCGGCTGGAAATTGTTTTTCCGTGGAATTCCGTGTCGGCTGTGAGAAAAAGTATATCCTGAAAGACGTACTGGCCTTTGTGTGGAACCTGGATCATAATGAGAAAATTTCTTATGGAAAAAATCTCGAATTTATCCATGCCGAGGAGGCTTTTGCAGAAGGATATAAAGGCGTACTTTCTTTTATCCGGAACTGGGTGGAGGACCATTACGGTACTTATATGAGCCGCTATGAAAGCCATCTGCATATGAATGATAAAGTGAAGGTGCGCGATCTTTCCCTGAATGGAAAAGAGCTGGAGGAGCTTTTTCTCTCGCTGGGAGATGGCAGCTTTAAGATGCAGATGAATCAGGATCCGGAGATCACCTGGCAGACAGTAAAAGCAGTTCCGGAGCGAACTCTGGTGATCCGAAGAAAAGAACAGGGCTTATCGTTGGAACTTGTGCCTGTATACAGTGTGACAGGCGTTCGCTATCATATGTATTTTGATGGAACAAAGGTATATCTGGTGTCCAGAAAGGAGCTGGGTGCTGTGGAGGAGTTTGTCACCTGTCTGGAGCGGCTTCCGGCAGGCAGGGCCTTTATTGACGAACCGGATGTGCCTGCTTTCGTGCGGGAGATGCTTCCTTCCCTGGAAAATTTTTTTCATTGCGATCTCAGGGATTTTCCGGAAGGAACGGATCTTGCATGTTATAATGCTTTCTATGAGATTTATCTGGATGCACCGGAACGGGACTGGATCACCTGTAAGGCATTTTCAATTTACGGGGAAGACAAATTTTCGGTTTTTGACAGGAATGTGTCCGCCCGCACCAGGGATATTCCAGGAGAGATGAGGGTGTTTGCACTGCTGTCGAGGTATTTTAACGGGTATGACGCACAGCGGCTGGAGCTGGCCCTGGACTGCCGGGCCGGGAAGACGGAGAAGCCGTTTGTAGAAGAGGTACCTGTGGATATGAACAGCGCAGATATTAATTCAGTACTGCATATTCAGGGACGGGAAAGTGCGACAGATTCCGAAGAAAAACTCTATCAGCTTCTTACCGAAGGCATCCCCGCCATGCAGAAAATCGCAACCGTCTATATTTCCCAGTCCATCAAACAGATGAGGGTAACAAAACTGCCAAACATCCGTCTTGGTGTTTCTCTGTCAGCCGGGCTTTTGAATCTGGATATGGATGTGGAGGGCATGGATCAGACACAGCTTTTTGACATCCTCTCCAGATACGACCGCAGGAAAAAATATTTCCGTCTGAAAGATGGCAGCTTTCTGGATGTTTCCCATGGCCAGCTCCGGGAGCTTTCTGCTTTAAAAGACAGCCTGCAGATCAGTGACAGTGAACTGAAAAAAGGCAGGACCCAGGTACCTGCTTACCGTGCCATGTATCTGGACAGCCAGCTGAAAGGCGGCGATCTGATCAGGGTGGAGAAAGACAGGGGGTTCCGTGCACTGATCCGAAACATGGAGACAATGGAAGATCACAAATTTCAGGTTCCTCCAGAGCAGGAAAAAATTCTCCGTGGTTATCAGAAAGAGGGATTTTGCTGGATCAAAACTCTGAAACATAATCGGTTTGGTGGAATTCTTGCAGACGACATGGGACTTGGAAAAACGCTTCAGGTGATCACATTTCTCTGGTCGGAATTCCTGGAATCTGCGCCTGGGGAAAACCGGCGTGCGCTTGTGGTAACTCCTGCATCTCTGGTGTTTAACTGGATGAGCGAGATCGAACGTTTTGCTCCGGGGCTTCCGGCTACTGTTGTGACAGGGGATGTGCGGCAGAGAAAAGCACTGATAAAAAATGCGGGAGAACGGGAAGTTCTGATCACTTCCTATGACCTTCTGAAACGGGATCTGAAAACCTATCAGAAACTGGATTTTGCGGTGCAGATCATTGACGAGGCACAGTATATCAAAAATCATGGAACCCAGGTGGCAAAGGCTGTGAAGGAGATCCGGTCAGAATTCCGACTGGCGTTAACTGGTACACCGGTGGAGAACCGGCTCAGTGAGCTGTGGAGTATTTTTGATTTCCTGATGCCTGGATTTTTGTATTCTTATGAGAAATTCCGCAAGGAGATCGAACTTCCGGCTGTGCAGTACAGCAGTTCCAATGCCATGGAACGTCTGCAGAAGATGATCCGGCCTTTTGTGCTGCGGAGACTGAAGAAGGATGTGCTGAATGACCTTCCGGATAAGCTGGAAAAAGATATGTTTTCCCCGTTGGAAAGTGAGCAGAAAGAGCTGTATGAGGCCCATACGGAACGGCTTCGCCTGATGCTTGGAATGCAGTCCGATGCGGAATTTCGTACTTCAAAACTGCAGATCCTTGCAGAGATCACAAGGCTTCGGCAGATCTGCTGTTATCCGGGGCTTGTGTATGAAGGGTATGAGGGGAATTCTTCCAAACTTGAGATGTGCATGGAACTGGTGCGAAATGCAGTGAATGGCGGACATAAGATCCTGCTGTTTTCCCAGTTTACTACCATGCTGGATGTGCTGGCCACTCGTCTTTCCAGGGCCGGAATTTCCTTTTACATGCTGACAGGAGCCACTTCCAAAGAAAAACGGGCGCGGATGGTACAGGCATTTAATGAGGACGATACCTCTGTTTTCTGTATTTCACTGAAAGCAGGAGGAACAGGTTTGAATCTCACAGCGGCGGATATCGTGATCCATTACGATCCATGGTGGAATCTGGCAGTGCAGAATCAGGCCACAGACCGCGCCCACCGCATCGGCCAGCAGAACGTGGTCAGTGTCTACCGCCTCTTCATGAAAGATACCATAGAAGAGCGCATCCGTGCCCTACAGGAAAAGAAGCGCGAACTCGCTGACGAGATCTTAAGCGGAGAGGGAATCGGCCAGGCTCTGATAAGCCGTGAGGAAGTGCTGGAGCTGCTTGGAAGGTAAGAAGAATAATGGAATAATAATGGGAGGGAGAAAAGATGACAAACTGGAAGGAAAAACAAAAAGAGTGGCATGAAAAATACGATGACATGTTTCAGGAATTTCCGGCTACAGAAAGTGAGGCCAGGAGAAAAATGATAGATATTTATGAAGCTCATGAGATTTTTTTTCAATATAAACGCAGAAGATTATGGATCATGACGGCCATAACGATCATATTAATGTTTGGGCCGCCGACTCTGGCACAGATTATGGGAGCGGACCGTGAGATAGTTGGGAAGGTTGCGTACAGCATAATGATTTTCTGTCCGGTACTTGTAGCCGAGGCTCAGCTTCTGATCAAAAATGGTTCCGGCATACGAACCTGCAAAAAGAAGCTGAAGCAGATAGAAAAGAACGAAGTAGGAAGTTATCTGGAGGAAGCGGAATCATTTTACAAAAGAGTGGAAGAGCGCAGGAAGAAATCCCATGAAAAAAAGAATTAGTGTTTTGCTTTTATGTTGTATAGTATTTATCAGCGGATGTAATATGTCAGGTCAGGACGATCAGAAAATTAAAAAACTGGACCCTGAAAAATTAAATTCGGAAACGACAGATATTAATGACCGGGCAGACTATTATGAGAAATATGTTACGGAGCCCGGTGACAATATGGATGAAGAGGAGCGTTCTAAATACCGCGTAACTCTTCACATGGTTTATAAAAATGCGGAACAGTACCAACAGGATATGATTATATTTTTGCGGAATGATAATGTGGTTGAAGGTTCCATGGATGTGGGTGAGCCGGATATTGGGTTGCTTCCGGGAGTTTTTCGGGTGATTTCCATGATGATAGAGGGACATGATTCAAACCTGGGAGAGATCGAGATCCTGGAACCGGGAACGGAGTATACTCTTACCATTGATTATGCTCAGAAAAAAGCGATATTGTCGGATTATGATGAGCACAAATAAACATTCTCCGGGTTCAGATGCGTGGAAACAGAAATGAGAATATCAGTTTTACATATAAAAATCCCCCATACAAATGCAGAATATAAATATTTTACATCATGCATTTGTACGGGGGAATCTTTTATGCAAAAAACTTATCGTACAGACCAAAGAAGAAGATAAACAGAATGATCAGCGGAAGGATATAAGTGATGTATCCGTGCATCCATTTCTGGATCTTCAGGCCTTTTCCGGTGTTGGCTTCTTCTGTGAAGTTTTTCCAGCCCCATCCACGTTTGGAAACGCAGAAAAGCAGATACACAAGAGAACCAAGTGGAAGCAGAAGGTTACTTACCAGGAAATCCTCGAAGTCGAGAACTGCACCGCCGAATACCTCGAATCCGCTCCAGCTCCATACGTTGTAACCGAGAACGCATGGCAGGGAAAGAAGGATGATGGCAATGGCATTTATAAGACTGGATTTTTTTCGGCTCCAGCCGGTAAGCTCCATACCACAGGAAATAATATTTTCAAATACAGCCAGGATGGTGGAGAATGCCGCAAATGACATAAAGATGAAGAACAGGCTTCCCCAGAGCCTTCCAAGCGGAATGTGGTTGAAAATATTTGGCAGTGTGATAAAGATCAGGCTCGGTCCGGAAGTCTGGTCAACATTGAATGTGAAACATGCCGGGAAAATAATAAGTCCGGATGTAATTGCAACAAATGTATCCAGGATTGCAATGTTTACGGATTCTCCAAGGAGTGCGTGATCTTTTCCAATGTAGCTTCCAAAGATTGCCATAGCACCGATACCAAGGCTAAGTGTAAAGAATGCCTGGTTCATAGCACCGGTGATGGTGGAAATAATACCGATCTCTTTCATACGCTCAAAATCCGGGATCAGGTAGAATTTCAGACCCTCTTTTGCACCGTCCATGGTAAAGCTGTTGATGGCCAGGACAACCATGATCACCAGAAGGGAGATCATCATGACCTTGGTAACTTTCTCAAGGCCGTTCTGAAGACCGCGGGAGCAGACAAAAACACCTGCGATAACAACAACGATCATCCAGAATCCCATAGTTACAGGTTTGCCAAGCATGTCTGTAAACTGTCCGGCAACACCGTCAGAATCAAGTCCCTGGAATTTACCGGTAGCTGTCATATAAAAATAATTCAGCATCCAGCCGGTAACAGTTGTGTAGAACATCATCAGAAGGTAGCATCCGATCAGAGTGATATATCCGTGGATGTGCCATTTCTGGCCCGGTTTCTCCAGAGCGTAGTAAGCTTTGACAGGGCTTTTCTGGCTGGCACGTCCAACCGAAAACTCCATGGTCATAACAGGAAGTCCAAGGATAGCCAGGAAGATCAGGTAAAACAGTACGAATGCACCGCCGCCGCCTTGTCCGGCCATGTAAGGGAACTTCCAGACATTTCCGATTCCGATGGCGCAGCCTGCGGAAATCAGAATGAATCCCAGACGGGATCCCAGTTTCTCTCTCTCTTTCATAATTCACCTCATATAAATATGTATCGCTTTGCAGCCGGTAAGTTTAAGGAGTCTGACATACCGGTATTCTCCGGCAGAAAAATTGCCTCATGGCAGCTGGGCTCACCGATTCACTCCTCCCATAACTGTCGCTGAGTTTCTTTCAAGTAATACGCTAAAGTCACGAAGCTAATTTTATCATGTTTCGGGATTTTGCACAATAAAAAGAACTTGCATTTTGCATAAAAAGTGTGGTATTATTAAAAGAATACTGTGATGAAATAAAGCGGTGAACCGTTGCGCTTTAACGAAACATAGAAAAACGGTATAGATGTAATTTTCAGGATCAGAGCAGGGGAGGATTATTATGAACAACCGATATTTCTATTTTACAAGACATGGACAGACCATCTGGAATGTAGAAAACAAGATCTGCGGAGCCACAGACATTGCGCTGACAGATCTGGGCCATCAGCAGGCCATTGACCTTGGCAGCAAGATCGCACAGGAAGACCTGGGAATCGATGAGATCCTTTATTCTCCGCTGATGCGCGCGGCAGACACTGCGAAACACATTTCCCAGATGACCGGCATTCCTGCAAGAATGGAGCCAAGGCTGAAGGAACAGAATTTTGGAAAATATGAATCCACACCAAGAAACGGTGCTGTCTTCCGCAAAGATAAAGAGAATTTTGTCTGCAGATATGAAGGCGGCGAATCCATGCTCCAGCTTTGCCAGAGGATCTACAATCTTCTCGATGACATAAAGAACGACCCCAGTGGAAAAACCTATCTCCTGGTAGCTCACAACGGAATCTCCAGAGCCATTGAATCTTATTTCCGTGATATGACAAATGAGGAATTTGCATCATTTGGAATAAAGAACTGCGAATTGCGGAAGTATGAGTTCAACAGATAGCATAAGTTCTGTATATCGTAAAGTGTGTTGCCGGGCGAGGAGTGAACAGTAACCGGGCAAACATTCAGTCAGCATGAGAGAAAAGCCGATGCTTGTGGGGGAAAAAACTTCGTGGTATACTGAAACACAGACGGGCGGATCAGCATATCCGCCAGAAAATACGCGGAGGATTTTTCCGGAAAGGATCGTGGATCATGCGGTTAGAGAAGGTACAGGATGCCCTGAATAAGAAAAATATCAAATTCGAATACACAGAGGAGGACGGCTGCGGAAGCCTGGATTTCATGTTCCGTGGACTGAAGTTCCATGTATGGGAATACGAGGACAATGGCTGGGGCGCCGAGACCAATATTTATGCGGCTGGAAGAAGTGAGGATGTTGACGGAGATTATGAAGAGAAGATTTCCCAGGAGATCCTTTCCTGGCCGGATATGATCAATAATTAAATGTAATATTGAAGAAAAAATAAAATGGCTGTAACTGAACAGGATATGCTCAGTTACAGCTGTTTTTATCTGAGAAAATTTTTTCAGGAGAGTATATTTGCATATTTCGGTATTCACTGGGAGACATCCGACAGTTCTTTTTAAAAACCTTGCTGAAGTAATTCCCGTTGCTGAAACCAAGATGCCAGGCAATATCATCGAGAGTCATATCCGTAGTCTGCAAAAGCCGTTTTGCTTCGGTGAGTTTTAGCTGCATGATGTAAGAAAAAAGATTCTGACCGGTTTCTTTTTTGAACAATCTGGACAGATGCTCTTTACTGAGGAAAAAAGTTTCCGCAATATCTGTCAGGGAAATATTTTCCAGATAATGTGCATTGATATAATCAAAAACATCGCTGACTACCTTGCTGGTGGCTGCGGTGCCGGTTGCATGTGGTGAAAAAGAATTGGAATTTTCGGTTTCACCGGTTTCGCTTTCCAGCTGGGAAACTGCGGCTGAAAGCGCATTGTTCAGATCCTGCGGATCAACGGGCTTCAGTATGTAATCAATAACACCGGCCTGGATTGCCAACCTTGTATATTTGAAATCGCTGAATCCGCTGATCACAATGATCTTGCTGCTGAAAAAGATTTCATGATTTACGATTCCACATCAGTGACCTTAATTTCATCCTGAAATCCGTCCGTATAATGCAGTTCATAATCCTCTGTGATAAAAACAGCCTGCACGCCTTTTTTCTCCGCAAATTTCAGCCCCTCATCCAGGCCAAGGGCGAAGCAGGTGGTGCTTAAAGCGTCTCCGTCCACAGACTGGTCGAAGATGATCGTCACAGAGATCAGGCCATTGTCGTATGGATAGCCGGTTTTGGGATTCAGGATGTGATGGTATAATTTTCCGTTCTGTTTAAAGCATCGTTCGTAAATTCCGGAAGATACAACAGATTTTCCGGTGATGTCCATAACGGCTTCGGTTTCGTTGCGGTCTGCAAAGGGCTTCTGGATGCCTACTTTGAAAGGCGTGCCGTCAGGCTTTGAGCCGATGCAGAGGACGTTGCCGCCAAGGTTGATGATGGCGCTGTTTACGCCTTTTTTTACCAGAAAATCTTTCAGGCGGTCTGCGATATAACCCTTGGCAATGGCGCCTACATCGAACTGAATGTCATCAGAGGGAAGGATGATATCCTGACCGTTAATGGTGACGCCGTCGGAGCTGCACAGCGGAAGGGCATTTTGGATATCTGCATCATCCGGCACTTTTGGATCTTCTGCCGTGAAATCCCAGAGAGAGGTTAAAGGGGCAATGGCAATGTCAAAAGCGCCGTTGGATTCCCTGGTGATAGAAAGGCCTTCAGATAATAATGCCGCAAGATCTTCGGATATGTGCCAGGTGTTGGTGGTGTTATTGACCTGATAGGGAGTGGGCTGAGTTTCAGTGGTTTGATTTGATACAGCCGGATCCGATATTCGGTGATTTAATTTATAAAGTTCACTCTCCTCATCAGTCCGGCTGAAGATCAACTCATATTTATCACACAGTGCCAGGCAGTCATCCAGAAGGGATTTATCCTGGGAATCGTAAATGGTAATCTGTACAGCTGTATTTAATTTAATACTGCTGATGCTGATAGGCTCCTTCCCGGTGTCAGTATTGGTGCCAGCGGCATTCTGGCAGCCTGTGAGAAGGAGCAGGGGACAGACGAGGACTGTGCATAATATTAAATAGAAGAAACTCCGTTGAAATCGGTGCTTTTTGGAATAAAAACATATAGTTGACATAATATTTCTCCTGAATAAGTGGTAGTATAGATGCTTTATTATACCACGCATTCCAAAAACCAGAAAGGCTTACGCCAACCGCAAAAATCATTGTATTTTACAATAATATAAGATATAATTTCTCCGAAAAAAGAACATATTCGATATGAATCAAAATGACTGACCAGATTTTTTACAGATAAAAAGGAGATTTTTCATGATAAAAGTAATTGCCAGTGATATGGACGGCACACTTCTTGGGGATGATCACAGGATCGCACCGGAAACACTTGCAGCAGTAAAGCGTGCCTGCGATGCGGGAATCCGTTTTATGGTTGCCACCGGCCGGAATTTTCCTGGTGCCATGGAGGAACTGAAGGGAACAGAGCTGACCTGCGATTATGTGGTAAGCAGCGGCGCGGAAGTCCGCAATCCGCAGCAGGAGGTTGTAAAGAGCACACCGATCTCCATAGATTTGTGTGAGGAAGTTTATAATACGGCAAAAAAATATCCGGTATCTGTGGCATTTTTTACAGACTGTTATGATTACCGTATTGGAACAAAAAAAGAAATTGAAGACGGAATCATTCAGCAGATCCGCCTTTTCAGCATGGACAGAAATACCAGCGAGGAAATGGTAAGAAAGTCCCCGCAGTACCGCAGGATCGCCGGAAACACGAAAGGAATTTCCGATATCCGTTCTCTGGAAAGCAGCGGCGCGCCGGTGTATAAGATATTTATATTTGCGGAAGATGTGGATCAGCTTGAAAAACTCAGCGATGAGCTGAGGGAAAATCCGGCCATCGCAGTAGCTTCTTCCTTTATATATAACCAGGAAATTACAGCAGTGGAGGCGCAGAAAGGCCCGGTTCTGAAAGAATACATTGAATCTCTGGGATACACCATGGAGGAGGTGATGGTTCTTGGTGACAGCCTCAACGATTATTCCATGATCTCCATGGATTTTGGCGCTACTGTTGCAATGGGAAATGCGGTTCCGGAGATTAAAAACGCGGCAAAATATATCACAAAGACCAATAACGAGTTCGGTGTGGCATATGCCGTTGATGAAGTCCTGAAAAAACAGGGGAAATAGTTTTTCCCCCTTTTGGAAAAGCAGCTTATATATTATAATGTAGCAAGATAAATGCGTTACAAAACACAGATAAAGAGAGGAAATCACAATGGAAAAAATGGAAAACGTTTATATCATGGATCACCCGCTGATCAAACACAAAATTTCAATGCTCCGTGACAAAAACACAGGAACAAATGAGTTCCGTAAGCTGGTAGAGGAGATCGGAATCCTGATGGGATACGAGGCACTTCGTGATCTTCCTACAGAAGAAGTAGAAGTTGAGACACCGATCGAGACATGCAAAACACCGATGATCGCAGGTAAGAAACTGGCTGTTATCCCGGTTCTTCGTGCAGGCCTTGGAATGGTAAACAGTATCCTGACACTGGTACCATCTGCCAAAGTCGGACATGTAGGACTTTATCGTGATCCGGTAACCCATGAGCCACACGAGTATTACTGCAAACTTCCGGAGTCCATTGATGAGCGTATCGCAGTCATTGTAGACCCGATGCTTGCAACTGGTGGTTCTGGCGAGGCTGCCATTGATTTCGTTAAGAAGCAGGGCGGAAAAAATATCAAGTTCATGTGCATCATCGCAGCTCCGGAAGGACTGAAACGTCTCCACGAGGCACATCCGGATGTACAGATCTACTGTGGTTCCCTTGACAGAGAGCTCAATGAGAACGCTTACATCTGCCCGGGACTTGGAG
>OLRJ01003103.1_pt1 | contig 11467 bp, 9 predicted proteins | sample 1672741 | NCBI WGS metagenome assembly OLRJ01 (sample SAMEA3136719, study PRJEB25190) | human gut metagenome | biome: human gut; feature: human-associated habitat; material: faeces | place: Austria | collected 2013
AAGGCTTTACAGCCAACAGCCTTCCGTAAACTGTAACGGGGCTAAACAAAAGTGGCAATAAGAAAACTTAATCTTTTGCAAGCCCCGTCCGAGGTTTACCTCGGGCGCGGGTTATTGACCACTGCGTTAAACATTGTACACGCATCGTCTGCCGAAATCTTTTCACGTTCCAGGACTACAATATACAGTTCATGCGCTGTTTCAGGATGCAGTTTTGAAAATGTCTTATGCCAGTTCAGCACGCCATTCCTGCCTCCAATCTTGTGTGCAAAGCAATTAAGTCCGTCATACATTACCGCCATTGCCGGCGTCATTATCCGCTGCGAGTCCCTGCAAAGCATATCATCCTCAACAGTATAAGGTCCAATCATATGTTTTTTCATATTTTTTCTCCTTTCTTTTTACGATTTATACATCCAATATGCCGGATTTAGTAAAAAACGAAAAAAGAATTGAAAAAAGAACATACTTTCGGTATAATGTATACAAAGAGAGGTAATGCAAATGTTGTATACAATTGAAAGTCATTTAGATACAGTGCCAGTCATCGCTTCGTTCAGCCGTGACGGCCAGGTCATACCGCTGTATGTACAGCTTGACAGTGAATCCATCCGGGTCTCCTGCCGGTCGTCACAAAAATTCATCGATTACTCTGTATTTCAGTGCGATTACATGCGCGCGTCAGACAACTTAGTGCACTCGTTTGAAATAATATATCTGCACGACAAGCTGCTGTGGGGATTTAAAAGGAAGTAAGCCGGAAAGGATTTTAATGCAGACACACGAGATTTTTTACCCGCCAGACAATAAAAAAGAATACAACGACCAAAACATAATAGAAGCCATTACTTTCATTTCTGACCATATCCATCAGTTTTCATCGATTTGCATTCGGTATGCATGGTATGCTGAAAACTGCACGTTTTACCCGTGGATTAAACTCTCTTCCATTTCCAGCTCTGACTTTGGCATCATCATCCTTCCGGACTACCTACCAGAAGAAGAAAAAGAGGCCAGAAAAGAAATTTTACGGCTGAAAAGAATGATTAAAAAAGCCTTCCCAGATATTCTTGTGACCAGCAATTTAAGGCTTAGCGTAAAGACGTGGAATGAAATGGTGAGAAAGAGAAAAAAAAGAGAAAAATGAATAAAGAACAAGACGTAAGGCTAAGTGCAGTGTACAAACTGGTATTCAGCCCTGCGTGCGAAGCTAAAACTGGAATATTTTACCCTCAGACGATTTTTTGTCTGCCCTGGATTTTCCGTTCTACTCTATGTTAAGTTAACATCTGTCACCTGACTGGAACAAGAAAACCGCCCGGATATCTTTTCCGGGCGGCAGCATCAAATCCTGAATATATTTTTTTCCTTTCCTGCACTTGCATTAAGCGCATATGCTTTTGACATTTCCATGCCATCAGCCTCGGCAATCATTCCATACACATCTTCCATCTCTTTTTTTTGAAAGATACCTGTATCAAGAAACCTTGCAAGTTCCTCATCCATATCAGCTAGGATAAGCGCCTGAATGAGTTTTTTTCTGTTTCTTTTTAAGTATTTTTCTGTGACATCATCTCTTGCCTGCTGCCATTCCAGAAATGCCATCGGTAGTTTTTGGTTTGTGTTTTTGCAGTACTGAAAGATGTTTGCAGGTATTGCAGAGCCAATGTTGTTAAGCGCATCATTAATACGCGCCAGCTGCGGTTCAGTTATATCTGACGGGATGAAAATCCGGCGCTTTGGCGTCTGGATGCAGTACAGTTCATTTTTTATGGCTTCTTCAAAACCAAAATGGAATATACCTGGTTTTGGCCTGTTCAACGGTATCATTGCAAGTAAGGTGTTTTTTGGCACGTCTTCACTGTCTAAGACAGCAACCCTTATGCCGGCAAGCTCATTGCGCCCAGTCCTGCTAAAACCAGTTATTGTTTTCGGAAGCTTTATGGATGCATAAAACGAGTTATTCAAATTAGGATAAGGATTAACCCACAGCTTAACTTTCCTGGTCCCTTCGTTGATTTCAATATATCTGTTTTTACCCTGTATATTACATACAGTGTCAACAACCTCAACACTTCCTGGCAATTTAAGTTCTTCCAGCGCTGTAAGGCAGACGAAACACGTATTGCCAAGTTCCTTGACTCCATTTTCAATTTTTAAGGAGCGCAGGTTTACACAGCTTGCAAAAGCACATGCCCCTATTTTTTTTACTGAGCCTGGTATCTCAAGCTCTGTTATTTCGCTGTTATTGGCGAATGCATAATCCCCAATTTCAGTAACAGTATCCGGTATTACTACCTTTCTGTTTTCTTCACCTGTACGGTTACACTTGACAATCGTTTTCATATCCTTTGTGTAGATGATATTGTCAACAACCGTATACTCATCGTTTTCAGTATTAAAAATAATATTGCTTCCATTCAGTTTTTCAAATACTGATTTATCAATGTGGTCCCTGCTGTTTAATATGATATTACAGTCACGCATCCAGAACAGAATCTTGCTGTATCTGAAGAACACTTCATTGCTGCATCTTACATCAATCGTGCTGGTTGAATATATATATATCCCCAGCAATAGATGTTGTGTCTTCAGGGATAACGAACTTGCGGCAGCCCTTATTCATATCAACAAGCATTGTACCAATCATACGCACCCCGTATTCATCCGGCAGTTTCCTTCCAGGCAGTTTTGTCTGTGAGAACGCGTATCTGTCAAACATCTTTACGTCTTCAGTGTTGGCCACACTGCCGGCATTGCATTTTTTTAACGCTCTACCCTCAATGCCGTAAATACCTTTCAAATCAAGCGTCTCATCTTTCTTGAGGCAGAATGAATTTTTTAACCAGATTTTATCTTTCCCAAAAGAGAACTCCTTTCTTGTCAGCATTGTTCCTGAAGGATATATGTCGTTATCTGATTTAACTTCCCTTACATTTGGAAACAGACTGTTTGGAATACAAATGCCCTTTACGGACTCCCCAATACAGATACGCTTGACATGCTCATAAACATTACCTTCTGGTATATTTATGACATCAATGCCATCACCAAACGTGACTTCTTCAACGCTGTCATCAACGCCGGATATGTTTTTACAAGTTCCGTCCCGCATCATATAAGCCACACCATTTTTACATATGGTTGTATAATCAGGTTTTTTCATATTTTTTTTTCCTTTCTTGTTTGAGTAATAGTTTCATTTGTAATATGCCGGATTTGCAGGCAGTAAAAAAAGAGCCGCTGCAAATGTGCTGCGACCCTTTTTTAGAAACAAAGAAAGGAATTGCGGCGGCGAATCCGCCTTATGTATTGTGAGGTATTCCCTCATCTCTTATGTATTCAGTATACCAGATTTATCGGTATATGCAAATTTTTGCCGAGTTTTTTCAGCAGGCAAAAAAAGAACAGGCAAATTCTGCCTGTTCTTCTCATCAAATATGGAAATTTTGTTTAGAACGCTTTCCGTCATTCAGATACTGCATGATATACGACTGTAGGACTGTCATACCCTTCTCTTCTGCTTTATCCAGCAGCTCTTTCAGTGCCATTTTTGACATCAGGCCGGTTTTTACAAGCCTTACCGCAAGCTCCTCCTTATCATACTCAATGAAACGCAATGCTATTTTTTTTGCGTTCTTTTTTAAGTATTCTTTTGCAGATTCTGAGCCGAATTTGTTATATTCAAGAAAAGCCATGTTTTGTTTACATAATGCAGTGTATGCATACTTCCAGATATCTGGGGCTTTTTTTTCGGTATCAGTAAAGAAAGACTCAATACTGCTGAGACCTTCATTAACCGTTAACTGTCTCATATACCGGGGGATATATGCACATCTTTCTCCACACCGCAGCCTCAGAACTGTATCATTTTTCAGGAACGGCCGAAAAGTCTTGATAAATCCTTTACAAACATCTTTTTTAAAAGAAGGCATTATAACTTCCATCATCGTATCGTCGATACATTCAGTCTTTAAATATACAATTGATGCCGGCAGCTGCAGGGATTTTATCTTAGTGCCTGAAAACGCCATGGCGCCGATATGTTGCAGCCCCTCATTTAACCTGATGTCTTCCAAGCCTGAATGTAGAAAAGCGTAATCCCCAATTGAGTATACACTCGGCGGGATAACAATGGATGTTAATTTTTTGCATGATTCAAAAGCATTCTCAGCAATAATCTCAATATTACCACCAAGTACCACTGATTCCAGGTCTTTGCATTCTTCAAAAGCATATGCCCCAATCGTAGTTACAGAATCAGGAAGAATGAGCGACTTTATATGACAGGTTGCAAAAGCATATTTTCCAATAGCTTTAACACCATCCGGAATCACCACATGCTCTTTTCCTGCCGAGCAGGCAACAAGTTTATTCCCGTTTCTTGTGTATGTGATACCATCAATTTCTTTAAACTCCTGGCTTGATACAGAGAAATTTTTAATATAGTGCTTTACAGTACGTGTATGGGCAATCCGTGCCACTTCCTGTTCAGGCATAAGTAAATCCGTATCAAGGACAAGTGTTTCTGGAAACCCAAACCTGTAATTGATTTGTTCAATAGTTTCCGGCTTGTGGACTATCAGTTTTTTGACTTTTGAAAAATCAATATCGGAAGAAAATATCACATTTTTGAATTTATCGTCAGGGATATTGATTTCATCAGCCGTGTAATCAACGCCAAGTATAATATGCCCATACCCAATACTTCTGATTCCATTTTCAAACGCTTTTCTCTCCAGCGCTGAGCCGGCAAACGCTTTTGGTTCGATATTATTCCAGTTTTTGATATTCTTTCCGCCTGTAATATTGGTACATTCACAGCCCTTAAATGCAAAGTCGTCAATCCCAGCCACATTTCCCAGGTCTATTACCTCATCCATGCCGTGGCAGAATACGTTAACCAGTGATGTAAAACCATAAGTTCTGCCGAACAGGTATTTACCGGATTCATACATATGATTGTGTGACAGCACGTATCTTACATTCGGAAAAAGCGTGTTTGGAATCTCAATCCGGAACACCCTTTCGTCAATGACAAGTCTTTTTACATCCGGAAAGCTCTTTTTGCTTTCAGCCATACACAAGTCATATTTAAGTGTCACCTCATCAACCCCGTCCGCAACATCCATATCAATTACGCCTGCATATTCCGGAGCACTGGCAATATCACGGTATACCGTTACGCCAGGCTGTGTCTCTTCTTTTAAGATACCGTCTTCCTGGATATCACTAAAATCATTTTTTACCATATTTTTATTTCCTTTCTTGTTTGAATAGTAGTTTCATCTGTAATATGCAGGATTTGTCACAACAAAAAAAAGAACAGGCGTTTTGCCTGTTCTTAGAGTGAATACAGTTTTTTTTCCTCAGAAACACTTCCATGATGTTCATGATTCAACTGGTTCAGGATGTAAGCCTGTAATACCGGCATTTCCGCTTCTTTTGCCTTTGGAAGTATCTCCATCAGAACTTTATCCGGCACTAAACCTGTTTTTACAAATTTTGACGCAAGCTCTTCATCGTGCTCAGATGGCATAACCATCGTGGAAAGAATGTAATAAGAATCCTCTTCTAAGTGTTTTTTGGGGAATTCTGAGCCAAAGTCAAGATATTCAAGAAGCGCCGTCTTTCCCTGGCAAAATAAGTTGCTGGCATACCGCCACATGTTTACACTTTTCAAGTCTGGATTACTGAAAAAATACTTAATCACATCTATTGCCGCAGAAGACATTGATGGGATTATATACCTTGGAAGATACAGATATTTTCCACTACAAAACACTTTCAGAATCTTATCACTTAGGTCAAATGGGCCGGATGTCACGATGCATGCTTTCGCAAAGCAATCAGTGAATGCAGACAGCCTGACCTCCTCCGCTTTTGTTCCGATACAGTTATAACCCATATCCTCAATTGATGCCGGGAGGCTTATAGACTTAATATTTGTTCCGGAAAAAGCCTGGCGCCCAAGAAGCAGCAAACCTTCTCGGAGTTCCACTCGTTCAAGACCGCTGTTTGAAAATGCATAATTTTCGATAGCTTTAGTTCCAGCAGGGATGTCTATCTCGCTTAAGCTGCGGCATTCAGAAAAAGCACCGGCCTCAATTATGTTAACACTGTTCCCAAGCTTTACCGACTGCAGGTTTCTGCACCCGCAAAATGCTTCTGACCGGATTTCTGTCAGGGAATCAGGAAGCATTACTGATTTCAGCTTGCACTTTTTGAATGCATCATATCCGATTATCTCAGTTCCTTCCGGTATTGTAACATGTTCCAGTTCCATAGAGCAGGCAACAACCACTTTTCCGTCTTTTGAGTATATGACACCATCAATTTCTTTATAAGCATAATTTAAAATTGAAAAGTATTTAGGATACGAAACTGCATAAGCTCTTCTGTGTGCAACTTCTCTTACCTCTTCCCCTGCCAGCGTTTCATCTGTATCAAGAACGAGTATTTCAGGTAAACCAGTATCGGAGCCTACCTGCATTGCTGTCGAGTACCTGTGTACAATAAGTTTTTTAATTCCAGAGAGATTAACTCCTGGCAAAAATATCGCCTTTCTACAGTCCGCATCCGGAATAATAACTTCACCTGCTGTTTTATCAATATCAATCACGATATTTTTTGCCATCTTAACACCATTTACAAATGGCAGCTGTTCAAATGCAGAACCGGCAAATGCGTCAGGTTCTATATCATCACCAAAAAGTACATTGATTCCATCCGTTATATTAGTGCTTTCGCATCCGGAAAATGCTCCATCCTTGATTGCAAGCACTCCATCGGTCTCTATTGCTTCGCCAGGTTTTTTACAAAACGTGTTCAGTAATATATTAGAGATGCGGGAGCCAGTCTGTATCAGGCAGCTTCCAGTTTTGAACCTGGCGTTTTCTGACTCTACCCATTTCACATTTGGAAACAGGCTGTTCGGAATGCTGATTTCAAATACATTACTTTTAATAATCAGCTTTTCAACATTCGGAAAGCTCTTTTTGCTGCCTTTCATCAGTAGGTCACACCAAACTTCCACTTCCTTCAGCCGGCTGTCAACATCAATGTCAACCGCGTCAGTATCCCCATAACCTTTTGCAACATTACGGTAAAAGATAACACCTTTTTGTATTTCTTTTGGATATAATTTTTCGTTTTCCATTTTTCAATTCCTTTCTTTTTTTTTGTATTCTTTCTGCATTTAATATGTCGGAATTTCCGACAAAACGAAAAAAGACCGGTGCGAAAGCACCGGTCCTGCTGTCAATTTACAGATAAAAGTTTTGTTTTGTCACATTTTCCCCAAGCTGTTCAAGAAGGTATGACTTAACTGTCATAAGCTCTTTTTCGTCAGCGATTTTGAGCAGCTCTTTCAGTGTGATTTTTGAAACAAACCCAAGCTTTAAAAATATTACAGCTTTTTCTTCATCTCCATTACACAGGAGCCTTACCGCAATCCTTTTTGAATTTTTTTTCAAATAATCTTCACGTCTGGTCCACAAGGCATCACCTGGAGCTTTATCAGCCGTTTCCATAATAGCAATATCCTCGCGTGTTTCTTTACTATAAGCGCAGCTCCATGAAGTCAGGTATTCTTCGTCAGAATTAAAAAAATGTACCACAATATCTTTTAATATATCATACATATTTGGCTTTATATATCTCGGGACATACATCTTTCTTTCCTGATACCAGATTTTAATGAAATCGTCATCTCCACAATATCTTGATGAAGGGTTATTTGTATGTGCAAAAGCTGACATAGACATAACGGAATCATAGCGTCTGTTAAATGTTATTGTTTTAATACACCTTCCAAGACAACCCCAGCCAAGCGCATCTACTGTTTTAGGTATTGTGACTGATACCAGTTTGGTGTTGTCAAAAGCGCCGTTGCCGATTCTTTTAAGGCCATCATTTAATACCAGGGACTCTATTCCTGACCTTATGAACGCATCATTTGAGATAGCCCTTATCTGTGGTGGAAGCTCGACGCTGTGAAGTCTTTCGCAGCCCTCAAATGCATTATTGCTAATCACTTCGAGTCCAGTTCCAAAATCTACCTTTTCAAGGTTTTTACAGTTGGCAAAAGCGAATGTTTCTAATTTTTTTAAAGAATCAGGAAGTTTGACAGATTCAATATCACAGTTATCAAATGCTGATTTCATTATACTTATTATTCCTTCTGGAATGATAAGGCTTTTGACATCCTGTGAACATGCGATTAGCCTTGTCATATCATCATTATATACCACTCCGTCAATCTCTTTAAAACCCTTCACCTTGGCTGTCAATGTGGCATGCTTTACAGCTGATGTACGATATCCTGACAGATGCACAATATGGTGCATATCTGATTCTGAAACCTGCTCATCTGTATCAAATACGATGTTCTGCGGTGCCTCATATACATTATACCATGTCAGCGTTTCATAGTTATGGCATATAAGTTTTTTGATTTTTGATAACGCGATGCCTTTTGCAAAAATGCATTTACGCTTATGGTCCGGCAGGTCAATTTCATCTGCTGATACGTCCACATCTAAAACAACATTCTCTACCATTTTCAGGTTATTTACGAATGGAAGTTTCATAAATCCTGAATTCTCAAAAGCCTGCCTGTCATAGTCTATGTCTTCAGAGGCATTGATAAGCAGCGTGCTTTCACATCCACTAAACGCATTTGATGCCAGGCTTCTAATACCTTCCAGGTCAATCACAGCATCTTCTTTTTTACAAAATGTATTTAATAATTCGCAGCTGCTATGTTCATTATTATATCCATAACGCTGTACATATACCAGGCAGTTTCCGCTCCGAAAGCTTTTGGAAAACGATTCAATCTCAACAACGTTTGGAAACAGTGAGTTTGGAATCTGTATGTCTTTTACGCCTTCATTAATCACCAGTTTCTTTACGCTTTTAAATGACTTTTCCGTGTTGTGCATCCAGACATTATTACTGATAACCAAGCAGTCTATATCTTTGTCCATATCAATATCAATAATGTATTGCTTTTCCAAATTACTAAATATTGGCTTTCGCGTCATCATTTTAAAAGTTGCTCCATCTTCATTGTTAACAAAAAAAACTGAGTTATCCATATTTTTATTCCTTTCTTTGTGCATTTTTAGTTTACATTTTTAATATGCCGGATTTGGATGCAGGCAAAAAAAAGACAGGTTTTTAACCTGTCTTATCTCAAGCAAAATAAGATAACCCCAAGCTCTGCTGCCAGAACCAGTATACCAAAAAGCACGCTCCTGAGATAAAGCGGTTCGCCTTTTTGTTTCACTTCATTTTTCTTCATTTCCCACATCTCGTCGGAAAGATCATTCAGAAACATGGCAAGCTCTTCATTGCCTTTTTTCAGGTTCTGTATGATCAATGTGGAAAATTTCTTCACTTCTTTGACACCGCAGCGCTCCGCAAAATTCCGGTATGCTTCGATCTCCATCACACCATTTTCGATTTCCAGACTGGTCTGCTGCATCTCGATATATAGCTGGCGTGTTCCGGTTATGGCCGTTCTTTTCCAGGCATCCCGGACCACCATTCCGGAATTGATCAAAAGGGTAAGCTTTGACAATGCCTGTGGAAGATCCATAAGGATTTCCTGTCGTCTGGCATCCAGCTTGTCCTTCAGGGAAAAATCCACATACAGCACCAGAAGTACTGCCAGAACAACTCCCAGAAGCAAAGCCTCCACGCTTCCGGCCACAGAAGCCAGAAGAAGCATCACGATTAGGATGGTATATCCGTATGTGATCTTTGCCCCCTGCATGATGTAGTAATAAAACTCTGCATATTTTTTTCCTTTGATTTCGGAAATCTCTTTGATTTTCTGACGTGCCTTTTTGCTTCTGGTGTTAAAATGAAACATTTTCATCACAGAAAATCCCACGCAGAAAAGCTGGCTCATCTGAAATTCTTCGGCAAATTCGCTTTCTGTATATTTCTGATATTTTTTGCCTTTAAAACAGGCAAAAAACAGCCACAAAAGCACAAAAGGTGTACTGATGGCCACCAGTCCCAGCTGAAAAAAGTCCTGCATATCCTCACCTTATACCTTTATCTCAATTATTTTCTTTCCCCACAGATAGGCAGCTGCAAATAATCCAAGTGCAGCCAGCTTCACCACAATGTTTTCCGGTGTATTCTGCACAATGGACATGTTTCCCGCCCCATTTAAGGTAAGCATGATCAGAAGGGGCATCACAGTCATAATGTTCAATTCATTTTTATTGGCTGTGAGCAAGGTTTCAATTTCCAGCTCTGTGCTGATCTTATCCCCGATGATCACTCTGGTCTCTCCCACCACTTTTCGCAGGTCACCGCCGTACTGGCTGCATACCTGGAAAATCGTGGCAAAGCTCTCAATATCGTCCAGATGGCTTCTGGCAGCAAAATTCATGAGAAGATCATTTAATACCATGCCATTGTAAAGACCGGTAACGATCAGCTCGATCTCACAGGCAATATCGGATTTCTTTCCATAGAGATCTACCATATCCAAATAGGCATCCTGAAATGCATCCTGGGTATTTTTTCCGGTAGAATAGCTGGCTGTAAGAGCCTCCATCATATCCCGGAACTGAAGCAGAAGATTTCGCTGTCTCTTCTTTTTCAAATAGTTCTGATATTTTATACAGGCAGGAGGAATCATAACCCCCCCTGCCACAATGGAAAACAAAAAGCTTCTGAAAAAGATCATACATACCAGAAAGCCCAGGGCAAATCCAATGCCGGCGCCGGTGATTTTCTCCAGAGGGGACATTTTATAGATCCAATAATCATCTGCTTTGCCAAACAAAGGCTTCAAAGGTACATATTTTTGCTTTTTCCCTTTTGTTTTTCCTTTTCCCTGTTTTTTGTTCGCTTTTTTCATGATATCCCTATATCCTTCCACTGATTCCCTGAAGTCGCAGCTTATGGTCATTTTGCAGCTGATTTCCAGTGCGCACCAGGCTTCCGCTGACATGGCTTAAGGTACTGTTTTGATCCTCCTCAAAACGGAACAGCTGATTCAGCTGGATTTCCCCGTCCTTGCAGCCTAGAACCTCTGTGATCTCCATGGTTCTTCTGGATTTATCCCTTAACCTGGAAAGGTGAATAATGATGTCAAGTGCAGAGGCGATCTGCTGCCGGATGGCAGGAAGAGGCAGCCCTGCATTTCCCTGTAGAACCATGGTTTCCAGTCTAGAAAGCATGTCTCTGGTAGAATTGGCAGGACCAGTGGACAACGAACCGTCATGGCCCGTATTCATGGCCTGAAGCATATCCAGAGCCTCTGCTCCACGAACCTCACCTACAATGATCCTCTCCGGCCGCATTCGAAGAGCAGAGCGGATCAGCTCCCGGATGGTGATTTCTCCTTTTCCGGAGGAGTTTGCATTTCTTGTCTCCAAACTGACCAGGTTCTGGATGCTGTGGATCTGAAGCTCTGCGGAATCCTCAATGGTAATGATTC
>OLRJ01003106.1_pt1 | contig 11452 bp, 9 predicted proteins | sample 1672741 | NCBI WGS metagenome assembly OLRJ01 (sample SAMEA3136719, study PRJEB25190) | human gut metagenome | biome: human gut; feature: human-associated habitat; material: faeces | place: Austria | collected 2013
GCAGCCGTTGGCTGCCGGTTTTTTATATTAACCATTTATATAAATTTTAAAAAAATGAAATAATTAGAAGAAATACCTCAAAATATAGTACAAATTTATCATTCCAAAAATTCTTATGAGAAAAGCGCAATATAAACCAAAAACCAACTAAATTAAACCAAAAACCATGTCGTATTTTGTCGAAAACTGCTAATCACCTATCAATATTAAAAATTCTAATAGAAATCTTCAAAATACCAGCACGTAACGCGCCTAGAATATTGATATATTATATGGAAAAATGAACCCACCAACAAAAACAAAGAGAAAAATTTCGTAAAAAACGAAAAATTTCAAAAGAAAGACAAAAAGAAGTTCTATGAAAAATATAGTTGATGGAGGGGAACAAATATTTGAGAACAATGTACTATGAACAGAAAGGACTTATTAACCTCGATGATATCGTAGATATATTTATTGAGGTGGGAAATATACACAATTACCTGGAAAATGCAGCCTTGCGGATTTTGCTTTTTGGCAATCCGGAGCTGAATTTTTATCAGTGCCGATTATTAGTATTGAAGTACGGAGAATCACTTTCACAGGATGATTTGCACGGGCGGATGGTATTTATGAGAATGATACAGCTGCTGGAAGTTAACACAGTTTAAAATAAGATGAGAATTTCTTTTTTGACCGGGCAACCGGTCTTTCTTTTTTGCACAAATGGTGTTATAATTTTGGAAAAATTATGTTGATTACTCATAGCTTTAAAAAAGAAGCATTGCATTGTGTTTAATTAAGCCAAAGCATGATAATTCAATCAAAGAAAAGAGGACAAAAATGAACATCGTAGTACTTGCCGGAGGGCTCAGCACAGAGAGAGATGTTTCCTTCAAGACAGGAAGCATGGTAGCTAAGGCACTCAAAGAGAACGGCCACAAAGTTATATTATTGGATGTATTTATGGGATATAGTGACAGGGAGGAGGACCTGACAGGTATATTTGACCGCGCAGACGAGATAAGCGTGCAGGTCAGTGATATTCCGACAGAGGCACCTGACCTCGCAAAGGTAAAGGCTTCCAGAAAGGACCAGTCACCTTGCTTCTTCGGACCAAATGTCATCAAAATGTGTCAGATGGCGGACATTGTTTTCATGGCTCTCCACGGAGAAAACGGAGAGAACGGAAAGATACAGGCAGCATTTGACCTCTTCGGTGTCAAATATACAGGCAGCGATTATTTAAGCTCAGCCATCGCCATGAACAAGGAGACATCAAAGCAGTTCTTCCTTGCAAATGGTATCCCTACTCCAAAGGGTATTTCCATGACAAGAGCGACCAGACAGGACGATATCACAAAGCTTGACCTGACACTTCCATGTGTGGTAAAGCCATGCTGCGGTGGTTCAAGCATCGGTGTCACTATCGTTAGGGATGCGGCAGAGTTTAAGGCGGCACTTGACGATGCCTTCAAGTGGGAAAATGAGCTGGTTATCGAGGAGTTTGTACAGGGCAGGGAGTTCTCTGTCGGCGTTATCGAGGGCAAGGCTCTTCCTATTATAGAGATTGCACCGAAGGAGGGCTTCTACGATTATAAGAACAAATACAAGGCGGGCAGTACAGTAGAGACATGTCCGGCCGAGCTTCCTGAGCAGGTGACAAAGGATATGCAGCACTATGCCGAGGAGGTTGCGCGCGTTATCGGGCTTGACACATATTCACGCTCAGACTTTTTGCTCAATGACAAAAATGAGATGTTCTGCCTCGAGGCAAACACACTGCCGGGCATGACTCCGACCAGTCTTTTGCCACAGGAGGCCGCGGTTATCGGTATGAGCTTTAATCAGCTCTGTGAGCATCTGATTGACATATCTTTGAAAAAATATGAGGTGTAGCATGTCGGATAAGTACATGAAGAATCTTACATTTGCAAATATCGCAAAGGCTTGCGATGGCACATACATAGGCGATGAGACACAGCTCGATACGACAATCACCGGCGCAGTCATAGACAGCAGACAGGTGAAGGAGGGCTATCTTTTTATCCCGATAAAGGGAGAAAGGGTGGACGGACACAAATTCATTCCGACTGTGTTTGAGCAGGGGGCGGCAATTGTGCTCTCTGAGCATGAGCTGACGGATCCGGCAGGCCCATATGTGCTTGTTGAATCAACCACCGATGCCATGAAAAAGCTCGCGGCATTTTACAGAAAAAGCCTTGATATCAAGGTGGTGGGTATCACCGGAAGTGTCGGCAAGACCAGCACCAAGGAGATGATATCGTCAGTTCTTGAGCAGAAATACAGCGTCCACAAGACCGCAGGCAATTTCAACAACGAGATAGGCCTGCCACTCACCATTTTCGGAATCAGGGAAAGCCATCAGGTAGCGGTGCTCGAGATGGGCATATCTGATTTTGGCGAGATGCACAGACTTTCTACTATGTCTTGCCCGGATGTCATGGTCATCACCAATATCGGCTACTGCCATCTGGAGTTTTTGGGCGACAGGGATGGTGTGCTTAAAGCAAAGACAGAGTGCTTTGAGCATATGATGCCGGATGCGGTCGCAGTGCTGAATGCAGATGACGACAAGCTGGCCACAGTGCAGACGGTAAATGGAAAGCCTGCCATATACTATGGCAAGGAATCAGCTTCAGGCGTTCATAAATCAGTATATACCACAAATATTGAAAACCTGGGCTTCGACGGCATGAAGGCTCATTTTGTCACTCCGGAGGGTGAGTTTGATGCACACATTCACATCCCGGGTGAGCACAATGTATACAATGCCATGGCGGCAGCAGCTGTCGGATTGCAGCTTGGCCTCACAATAGCTGAGATAAAGTCAGGAATCGAGAAAGCAGAGACAATCGCAGGGCGTACCAATTTCATCAAAACACACGGCATGACAGTGATAGATGACTGCTACAATGCAAATCCTGTATCCATGAAATCCTCTATCGAGGTGCTTTCACATGCAAAGGGCAGGACAATAGCAGTGCTTGGCGACATGGGCGAGCTTGGAAGCGATGAGAAAAAGCTGCACCATGAGGTAGGCGAAGCAGTTGGAGAGAATCATATCCATACACTTTTTGCCGCAGGAGAGCTTGCAAAGGAATATGCAGCTGGAGCCGCAGAGAAATCATCCGATGTAGACATCAACTATTTCGAGGATAGGGAGACTATGACACAGGAGCTTCTTTCATATGTGAAGGAGGGCGACACCATACTGGTGAAGGCATCGCACTTCATGGAGTTTCCGAAAGTAGTCGAGGCTCTGAGTAAGTAAAAATGGATATTCTCCAAGCCTCATAATATTATAAAAGAAAGAGAGAAAAATAATGGCACAGAATCCAATCGTAACAATCACAATGGAAAACGGCGATGTAATCAAGGCGGAGCTTTATCCGGAAATCGCACCAAACACAGTAAACAACTTTATCAGCTTAATTAATCACAACTTCTATGACGGAGTATGCTTCCACCGTGTAATCAAGGGCTTCATGCTTCAGGGCGGAGATCCGGACGGAAACGGTACAGGCGGCCCTGGCTATGAAATCAAGGGCGAGTTCACACACAACGGCTTCAAAAATGACTTAAAGCACACAGCCGGTGTACTTTCAATGGCACGTACCATGATACCTGATTCAGCAGGCAGCCAGTTCTTCATCATGCATCAGGATGCACCACATCTCGACGGCGAGTATGCGGCATTCGGTAAGGTGATCGAGGGCATGGATGTGGTAAACAAGATCGCAGAGGTGCGCACAGACTACATGGACAAACCACTTGAGGCTCAGGTCATGAAGACAGTTACAGTTGAGACCTTCGGAGTGGACTATCCGGAGCCGGAGACAGTTTAATGATAATAATTATCGATGAGGCAAGCGCAAAACTTGCCTCTTTTTACTATCATGACGAGATATTCAAGCTGCAATGGAGAAGTGTGGCAGGCAAGGCATCTATGTCAGAAGAGCTGCAAGAAAAACTGTATGTTGCGCTACCGGCTGATGAATCAATTAATGACTTCCAAAAAACAACGATACAAGAATCTGCAGATAACACCGCGAAAGCTAATACGGGAAATCAAAGAATACCGAAAGCTCCCGCCGACTGCATCTGGATAGTATCAAACAGGCAGCAGAAGCACATAGCCGACTCACTCGGCATAGCATCAGTAGGAGAACCGCAGTGCGGCACGCGCTATGCAGTCGAGAGCCTTGCAGAGCTTGATATTGAGTATCTGGAGCGGGTGCGCAGGCGGTATAATCACATCCCGTGGGACATCGGCGAGACAGACAGGTGTCTGATACGTGAGCTGTCCCTGTCAGACCTTCCTGCACTCTATGAGCTCTATGACAAGCCCGGCATGACAGACTTTGTGGAACCGCTTTACGACTACGAGACAGAGCTTGAATACCAGAAAGCATATATAGAGAACATGTATGGCTTTTACGAGTATGGTATGTGGCTTGTATTTTCCAAGGAAACAGGGAAGCTGATAGGCAGGGCAGGGCTTGAGCATGATGAACTGGGCTATATGATAGCGCCGGAATTATGGAACCAAGGCTATGCCACGGAGGTATGCCGCTTCATCATAGACTACGCGCGCGAAAACACAGACTTTGAAGAGCTTTACTGCCGGATAGACGAGAGAAATACGGCATCGGTGCGCCTTGCCAAAAAGCTTGTATTTACAAATAGCGGGCATATGGATGATGATATAAACGCTTCTATATATAGAAAAAACATAAAAAACAATGAAAAACATTGAAAAATATGCAATTAGGCAATAAAATATAAACATAGTTTAACGATTTGGAGGACGAAAAAATGAAGAAATATGCATATGGAGTAGATATAGGTGGAACAACTGTAAAGATGGGCTTTTTCGAGACAACAGGAAAGCTTGTCGATACATGGGAGATTCCTACACGCACAGAGAATTCCGGCGAGCTCATCCTGCCTGATATCGCAGCATCCATCAAGGAGAATAACGAGAAGCATGGTATCGAGATGGGTGACATCGAGGGTATAGGCATGGGAGTGCCGGGACCTGTAAAGGATGACGGAACAGTATTAAGATGTGTCAACCTCGGCTGGGGCGTGTTCAACGTGGCACAGTCACTCTCAGTGCTGTGCGGCGGCATCAAGGTAAAGGCCGGAAATGATGCCAACGTAGCTGCACTCGGTGAGATGTGGCAGGGTGGCGGAAAGGGTCATCAGGATGTAGTCATGATCACACTCGGTACAGGCGTAGGCGGAGGAATCATCCGCGAGGGCAAAATCGTAGCCGGAGTAAACGGAGCAGGCGGAGAGATAGGACATATGCCTATGGTAGATGATGAGTCAGAGTGCTGTGGCTGCGGCAAGAAGGGCTGCTTAGAGCAGTATGCATCAGCAAACGGTCTCGTAAGAGTGGCAGAGAGATACATTGCAGCACACAGGGATGTGGCAACAAAACTTGATTTAAATGCAGGCTTCACAGCCAAGGATGTATGCGATGCGGCAAAGGCAGGAGATGCAGCGGGCATTGCGGCAGTAGAGCAGTCTATGAAGCTTCTCGGCAAGTCAATGGCAGCAGTAGCATGCGTTATGGACCCTGAGGTATTTGTTGTAGGCGGAGGCCTCTCAAAGGCAGGCAGCATCATCATCGATACAGCAGCAAAGTACTATAAAGAGTATGCTTTCCATGCAAGCCGCGAGACAGAGATCAAGCTTGCCACACTCGGCAACTCAGCAGGCATGTATGGCGGAGTAAAGATGGTTATCGGCTAACAACATAAGATTGCAATTTTTAAAGAAATAAAATATAATGGCTACTAAAGATACACTACAATCGAGGTGAGACTATTGGCAGATTACTCAACAGAAGAATTAGAAAAAATAGCGGACAAATTTCGCTCAGACACAAGCGGCATAAGGGGAACAAAAGATTTTACGAGCCCAGAGGAGCTTTATGATGAGCTGAAAAAGGAAATCAAAAAGTATCATCCGTCGGATGACACGAGCCTTGTGGACAAAGCCTACAGGGTAGCTTATGATGCCCATAAGGGGCAGGCGCGTAAGTCAGGAGAGCCTTATATCATACATCCGCTGTGTGTTGCCATAGTACTCGCCGAGCTCGAGCTGGATAAGGAAACAATTGCAGCAGGACTGCTCCATGATGTGCTGGAGGACACCATCATGACCATGGATGAGATGCGTGCGGAGTTTGGAGACGATGTCGCACATCTGGTGGATGGTGTCACGAAGTTAAAGCACCTGCATCTGACAGACAGCACCAAGGATCCGAAGGATAAGAATGCGGACAGGCTTGAGATGCAGGCTGAGAATCTGCGTAAGATGTTTCTCGCCATGGCAAAGGATATCAGGGTCATCCTCATAAAGCTGGCAGACAGACTGCACAATATGCGTACACTCAAGTACCAGTCCAAGGAGGCGCAGCAGCGTATCGCCAGAGAGACACAGGATATCTACTGCCCTATCGCACAGCGACTTGGTATCAGCAAGATAAAGATAGAGCTCGAGGATCTTTGTATGAAGTATCTCTATCCGGATGCATATTACGATCTGGTAGAGAAGGTAGCACTAAGAAAGACAGAGCGCGACACCTACATCCAGGGTCTGGTAAACGATGTCAAGAAGTATGTTTCGGATGCCGGCATCAAGGCAGAGATATACGGCAGGGCAAAGCATTTCTTCAGTATATATAAGAAGATGGTCAATCAGGACAAGACTATAGACCAGATATATGACCTCTTTGCCATCAGGATTCTGGTGGATACCATACCGGACTGCTACGCAGTGCTAGGTATCATACATGAGAAGTATAAGCCTATACCGGGCCGTTTCAAGGACTATATTGCCATGCCGAAGCAGAACATGTACCAGTCGCTTCACACGACACTCATAGGCCCGAGCGGACAGCCGTTTGAGATACAGATACGTACCTATGAGATGCATCGTACAGCTGAGTACGGTATCGCAGCACACTGGAAGTATAAGGAAGCAAACAACGGCAATGCCACTACCACCACTGTCACAGAGGAGGAGAAGCTCAGCTGGCTGCGCCAGATACTCGAGTGGCAGCAGGATATGTCGGATAATAAGGAGTTTATGACTTTATTAAAGAGTGATTTAAATTTATTCTCCGACAATGTATTTGCATTCACACCGTCCGGCGATGTAAAGAACCTGCCAAAGGGTTCCACACCTATAGACTTTGCCTACAGCATACACTCTGCGGTCGGCAACAAGATGGTCGGTGCCAAGGTAAACGGCAAGCTGGTGCCGATAGACTATGTCATCAAAAACGGTGACCAGATAGAGATAATCACCTCACAGAACTCCAAGGGACCAAGCCGTGACTGGCTCAAGGTCGTAAAGAGCACACAGGCCAAGAACAAGATCAACCAGTGGTTCAGAAGTGAGCTCAAGGAGGAGAATATACAGCACGGCAAGGATCTGATAGCAGCCTATGCCAAGGCAAAGGGCATCAACTTTGCTGAGATAAACAAGCCTGAGTATCAGGAGAAAATACGCCGCAAATACGGCTTCCACGACTGGAACTCATGCCTTGCAACTGTCGGCCACGGCGGACTCAAGGAGAGCCAGATAGTCAACAGGATGTACGACGAGTACAAGAAGGATCATGTGGTGCCGGTGACAGATGCAGATGTGCTTGGCAGCATCGCAGAAAAGCAGCAGGCGGCGGCAGGTACACAGCCCGAGCACAAGTCAAAGAGCGGTATTGTGGTACACGGACTCTATGACGTGGCTGTGCACTTCTCGAAGTGTTGCAATCCTGTTCCGGGAGATGAAATCGTGGGCTTTGTCACAAGAGGCCGAGGCATCTCAATCCATAGGACAGACTGCGTGAATATCATCAATCTGTCAAAGATAGAAAAGGACAGGCTCATAGAAGCAGAGTGGCAGGATACAGCCCTCATGGACAACGGTGCTGAGTATCAGGCAGACCTAAAGATATTCTGTCATGATAGGCCGGGACTGCTCGTAGATATCACAAAGATATTTACCGAGAAGGAAATCAATATCAGTGGTATCCAGTCCAAGACCAGCAAGCAGGGCATCGCTACAATCGAGGTATTTTTCAATATCAGAGGCAGGGACCAGATAAAGGTTCTCGTGGAGAAGCTCAGACAGATAGAAAGTGTAATAGACGTAGAGAGGACCACCGGCTAAATCCCGGTGGTTCTTGCGTGAAGCATAACATATAACAGACAAGGAGTACACTCATATGGTAAATATGAAGATAGACCACTTCGTAGTGGGACCGGTGCAGACCAACTGCTACTTTGTCACCAATATAAAGACAAAGGAAATGATAATAATAGACCCGGGCGCGTGTGCGGATCAGCTCGCCAAAAAGGTGGACGAGTCAGGCGCAAAGCCAGTAGCAATACTGCTCACACACGGACACTTTGATCATGCCACGGATGCAAAGCCGCTCGCAGACCGCTACGGCATCAAAATATATATCCATGAGGCAGACAAAGCCACACTCGATGACCCGCAGCTTAATGTCAGCTACATGATGGGGCAGTCAAAGACCTTTTATGCGGATGTATTTTTGAAGGATAAGCAGGAAATTGATATTGCGGGCTTTCACATAGTAGTGCTTCACACACCGGGGCATACACCGGGTGGCTGCTGCTATTATTTCCCGTATGAGGACGTGATCTTTACAGGAGACTCACTGTTTTGCGGCTCAATCGGACGTACGGATTTCAAGGGCGGCAGCATGTCAGACCTCGTGCGCACAGTGAAGGAAAAAATCATGACACTGCCTGAGCATACAGAGGTGTACCCGGGCCACAACGACACAACAACCATAGAAAACGAGAGGATGTATAATCCTTACTTATGATAGTAGTAGTATTTAATAAACCGGATTTTGAATATGATGTGCACTCACTGCTTAAGGAGTTCTTCCCTCAGGAGGATGTGCAGATGTACTATAGCTGCTCACCTGATGAGGTGGAGGGGAAAAACCTGGCCTGCACACACCACGAGATGACAGCTGATGGCGTAAAGGAATTTGCGGATGCCTCACAGGTATTTAAGATAGACTATGTGGGCGATGAAATTGCAGTGGAGTGGACGGTGAATAGAGCCGGAAAAAGAATCTGCACAAAAATATCCGTAGACAGTGCAGACCGCAAGGAAACTAAAAACCGCCTTAAGCTCGCCCTGTATTCCATGATAGAAAAGGGCACAGGAAAGAGTCTTCCGTGGGGCACACTCTCAGGCATCAGACCGACCAAGATAGCCATGAAATGCATAGAGGACGGCATGAGCGATAAGGAAACCTACGACTATCTTAAGGAAACCTACCTCGCAAGCGATGAGAAAATCGACCTCTCAATAGGCATAGCAAAGCGCGAGAAGGCACTGCTCGATAAGGTGGACTATGACAACGGCTACAGCCTGTACATAGGCATACCCTTCTGCCCGAGCACCTGCGCATACTGCTCGTTTACCTCATACCCGCTGGGTGTGTGGAAAAACCGCGTGGACGATTACCTCGACGCACTCGAGAAGGAGATAGACTACACGGCGCAGAAGTTCTACCACAAAAAGCTAAACTCCATCTACATAGGAGGCGGCACACCGACCACACTAAGCCCTGCCCAGCTTGACAGGCTTATCAGAAAAATTAAATGCAGCTTTGATTTAAAGGACTGTCTGGAATTTACCGTGGAGGCAGGCAGACCGGATTCCATCACGAGAGAAAAGCTCATGGCACTAAAGAAAAACGGCATCAGCCGTATATCAGTAAATCCGCAGACCATGAAGCAGCAGACACTTGATATAATAGGAAGACACCACACGGTAGACGATACGATACAAAGCTTCAAGCTCGCGCGTGAGCTGGGCTTTGACAACATAAACATGGATCTCATCATGGGACTTCCCGAGGAGACACTCGATGATGTAAGGCACACAATGGAGCTGGTGAAGGAGATGGCACCTGACAACGTCACCATCCATTCACTCGCAGTAAAGCGAGCTGCAAGACTCACCATCTTCAAGGACCGCTACAGTGATATGCAGATGGTCAACACCCAGGAGCATATGGATCTCTGCGCAGCCTACTGTAAGCAGATGGGGCTTGAGCCATACTACCTCTACAGACAGAAGGGCATGGCAGGTAACATGGAAAACGTAGGCTATGCGGCAAAGGGCAAGGCCGGCGTATATAACATATTGATAATGGAGGAAAAGCAGACCATCGTGGCGTGCGGAGCAGGAGCAAGCACCAAGCGTGTCTGGCCCGTACCGAATCCGGATGGCACACACCGCATTGACAGATGCGAGAATGTCAAGGATGTAGGGCAGTATATCGCAAGGATTGATGAGATGATAGAGAGGAAGCAGAGGCTGTTTGAGGGAAAATAAGCAGTATGATATATAATAATGTATAATATTGGTGCTGTAATACCATAGTGATTAGCGAATGTGTCAAAAATTATAAAGAAAACCTAATATTCATTGACATAGAATTAAAAATGAGTGAAAATAAATTACTGAAAAACCCTGATTAGATACAGAAAAAGATACAAATAACCGAATAAAACAAAACAGGCTAAAATAATTCGAGGGAGGACAAAGGTACCTCCCCCGTAGTAGGTATAGAGGGAAATAAAAGATACCACAAGGAGAATTTGGAAAGAATGTACAGAAAGAAAGGCAGAGGATGGGCAAAGCATATAGATTTTATGCTTTATGTAGCAAGACTAGCGCTCAAGAGCTTCATTTCTTCAATATACTAGTGGGAGATATGAGCCTTGTGGGCACAAGACCACCAACACTCGATGAGTGGGAGAAGTATGAACCACATCACAGAGCCAGAATGTCATTCAGACCGGGACTGACCGGGTTGTGGCAGGTGAGTGGCAGAAGCAATATCACGGACTTTGAGGATTATTTTTAAGACTGTTGTAAGTATTATGCAAAGTGATGGGGCGATATAGAAAACCATCACATTGGGAAATCCTATCCATACGGATGCGTACATAAAAAATCTTGGGATGAAGGAGATCAGAGGACATGAAAGTATGTTTAGTTGGTTCGTCAGGAGGACACCTGACACATTTATATATGTTAAAGCCATTTTGGAAGGACAAAGATCATTTCTGGGTCACTTTTGATAAGGAGGATGCAAGAAGCCGGCTCGAAGGTGAAAAAATGTATCCTTGTTATTATCCGACAAACCGGAGTCTAAAGGCTCTTATTAAGAATACCAAGATTGCATGGAATGTGTTACATAAGGAAAAGCCAGACTTGATTATTTCATGCGGTGCAGCAGTTGCGGTCCCGTTTTTTTATATTGGTAAAATGATGGGCGCAAAGTTGGTCTACATCGAGGTTTTTGATCGAATTGATAAACCGACAATGACAGGAAAGATGGTTTACCCCATTGTGGACAAGTTTGTTGTGCAGT
>OLRJ01003110.1_pt1 | contig 11436 bp, 13 predicted proteins | sample 1672741 | NCBI WGS metagenome assembly OLRJ01 (sample SAMEA3136719, study PRJEB25190) | human gut metagenome | biome: human gut; feature: human-associated habitat; material: faeces | place: Austria | collected 2013
CTGCCAGCACGGCATCCGTAATATTGCCCATTTCACGGCGCAGTTCGCTGTACCGCTTATGAGTGACTTTTCTTTTGACTAATATCTTCCGTTTGCCGTGCAGCTCGGCTATAATGAGAGCGCGGCTACCGCCAAGGGCGCGCTCGTTATCGCGCCGGATAAGGTAATCGTTACCACGCCGGGCGCTGAGAATAAGAAGGTACTGTAACATCATTTCCCTTCGTTCCCCTTTTCTACTTTTTTCATAGGATATATCGAAAAAGCTGTTTCCTCGATACATTCAGCAAAAAAGGACGCTTCCGCGTCCTTTTTTATCATCCTTCCTGCACCTTATTAAACGGCAAAACATTGCCGCTGCCGAACAGGCCGACGCCGTCCATATCCTCCACGACAACCTCATCCGTGGTGCGGCTTTGGAACACATTCAGCAAAATACTGTCCACCTTGCTCCGCATCATAGAATCGCACCAGTCCTGCTGCGGACCGTTGGTCTCCTGATGCTCCGGATACAGGTATACGCTGTACATAATGTACTCGTCGTACGGGTACTCATCCCGATAATAATAGTCCTCATCGTCCTCGCGGTAACAGAAGGCCGTGCCCGTGCTGCGGAATGTTCTGTTGCCGTTCTCGGTGTACGAGAACTCATAGCTGCTGCCATCGCCGGAAGCCTGAAACGTATAGACGTTGTCAAACGCCGACACCGTAATACCGTTGTCGCCAAATACATCGTAGAGCGTGTCGTAAGCATAGTCGGAATCGTAGTCCGTATCATAATCATAGCTGTCATCCGAATCATACTCCGGTGCAGGGGCATTTCCGAAGCTGCTCTCAATCTCCGGCACCAGATCATCCACCACAAACGCGAAGATAGCCGGTACGATCTGCAGCAGAGCGATAACAATTATCGCAATCACCACACCCTTTGCGCTGTTTTTCTTCGGCTTATCCTTGATGGGACGCGCCTTGCTCTTCGCCGTTTTCGCTGAGCTGCTGTTCTCTATCGTCGGATGATATTCGGTGTAGGTCTCGCGCGGCTTGCCGTGCCATTTCGGTTCGGGTCTCGTCATGCGGCCCTTGCTGCCCGCGCGTGCGCCGCACATCGGACATACGCGTTCCTCATCGTCAAAATGGATACCACAGTGCTGACATTTCACAGGACACACCTCCCTTTTACTATTTTAATCATACCAGAGATACGCCCTGATAGCAAGCAAAAGAGCACACTGTTTGGTGTGCTCCTAGCTTGTCGAAAAAGCAATATTGGATTTTTATGCTTCGTGCGGCAGCACGCATTCAATCGAATTTGCTTTGCAAATTCATAAATTCCGGGAGCATGGCCCAGGCCACCCTCTCTTGCCGCTATGCGGCAATTCACCTTGTGTACCTCGGGAATTATACAAGGGACGAAAAATTGTGCCCGTAGGGCGCGGCTTTTCGTCAAGATTCGATTGAAAGCGTGGTTTCAATCGAGAGGCTGCTCGAAAAACGGAGTTTTTCGACAGCCTCAAAGCTGCGGTTTAACCGCAGCTTTTTTAGTTTGTTCCGACAGTATGCGTTACAGTGCTGCCTGTGGTATCATACGGATACAGGGTATTCAGAGCCGCCGCAAGCGCCGGACTCTCCAGCGTATACCATCTGTCCTTGCCATGTAGTTCTGTTTTCAGCAGCAGCAACTCTTCCGAATCATTCCTGCACAGAAAGAGCATATACTCTGCTTCCGCGCTGTCTATTTGCACTGCAACGACGCACGGAATCCTGGTATTCGTGCCGTACGGTGTCCATCTGCCCGGAAAGCGCCGCTTGCCCTTACTGTCTGCAAGCAGCTGCACGATCGTCTCCCGATTTTCCGCAGAAAGTGTAATTTCTTCGGACGGGAACGCATAGTTATAAATCGTTTTGCTCGTCACCGGCGTATAGCTGTACGCCTTCCACGAAAACGAATCATCGACTGCACAGCCGATCTTCCGTGGTGCAAAGAATATGCCATAGATCCCAACCGCACAAAGCAAAAGGAGCAGCGCCGCTGTCACTGCACATTTGACCGATTTCTTCATATTGTCTCCCTCCCGATTCTCTATCCTTATTCTTGTACCTTGATGATACCGAACGATCCCTTGATTGTCAACCAAATTGTTCCCTGAGATACAGAAAGGCGGTACCGCTATGCAGCGATACCGCCTTTTCTTATTTCTCTTTGAAAAATTCTCTGGTCTGCTGCACATTTTCCTCGATGGCGGTCTTGAGCGCCTCCACCGATTCAAACTGCATTTCCGGACGCAGGAACTTATGCAGCTCCACATGGATCATCTTGCCGTACAGATCGCCCGCAAAGTCGAGCAGATGCGGCTCGATGGTCGGTGCACCGCCGTCCAAAAATGTCGGCTTTACACCGATATTGGTCGCTGCGATATAGCTCTGTCCGTCCACCAGAACGCGGGTTGCGTACACGCCGTACGGCGGCATCGCCATTTCGGTCGGCAGACGCAGATTGACCGTCGGCACCTGCAGCACGCTTGTGCCAACACGCCGTCCGTGCTCCACAATACCGGAAACCGTATACGGATGACCGAGAAACTTAGCCGCACCTTCCATATCGCCCTGCGAAATCAGCTGACGAATATAGGTGGAGGACACCACAATGCCGTCAATCTTGACATCCTCGATGCAGTCATAGCCGATGCCGGCCTTTTCGCACTCGATAGCCATGCCTTCTGCGTTGCCCTGCCCCTTATAGCCGAAACGGTTATTGCGTCCCGAGATAATCCAGCCCGCATTGAAGCGACCGATGAGCAGCTTGTGGATAAAATCGCGCCAGTCCATGTGCTGCATTTCATGGTCAAAGTGGCCGAAAATAACCTCGTCCACACCGCCGAGCTTTTTGATCTCCTCGGTGCGATATGCATTTGCGGTCAGCAGCGGCACCTGACGGCCCATGACAACCGAATCCGGATGCACATCAAACGTGAAAACCGCACTCGTGCCGCCGATTTGCTTGGCACGCTCGACCGCACGCTGCATGAGCGCCCGATGGCCCAGATGCACGCCGTCAAAGTAGCCGAGCGCGATGGCACGCGGCTTTGTAACTTCTATCATAAGGGAATCCCCCTGAAAAAATTGATAATTGAAAATTGAGAATTGAGAATGAATGCGGCGCTTCGCGCTTATTAAATCATCGCGCAAGGCGCGATACCTTCATTATCCATTTTCCATTTTCAATTCTCCATTTCTGTTTGTATGCAAAAACTTATCGGAAGTTTTTGTATACAAACAGACCCAAACCGCCCTTATCCAGCTCTCTCACCTGACCGAGCATGAGGAATGTATCCTGATGGTACACACGGCAGATGGTATCTGCGGTTTCCGGCAGGCCGTCGGTCTGGCGCGGAAATACGACTGCGCCTCTCGCAATGCGCTCCGCGCCCTCGTCGGTGAGCGAAACGGCGGGGCTATCGGTAAACAGGCTGTCGGTCGGCAGCAGAAGCTGCTGCATGGTGCCCTCTGCCATTGCCTGCTCACACTCGGCAAAGGTATGGCACTGCGCCAGCTCATACGTGCCCGAACGGGTGCGCTCCAGACTGTGCAGCACGGCCAGCGTGCCCAGCTTTTCGCCAAGGTCATTGACCAGTGTGCGGACATAGGTGCCCTTGCTGACCTTGCACCGCAGCGTGCCCTTCTGGGCATTCTCGTCGAAGTCCAGCAGGTCCATTTCGTGCACAATGATATCGCGCGCCGGACGCTCCACTTCCCTGCCCTTGCGGGCGAGGTCGTATAGCTTCTGGCCGTTCACCTTGACCGCCGAGTACATGGGCGGCACCTGCTGCTGCGGACCGATAAAGCGCCGCACCATCTGCTTTACCGCGTATTCCGCGGCATAGCGTTCGCTGGTCTGGAGCATTTCGCCGGTGACATCCTGCGTATCCGTGCAGTAGCCGAGCGTGAACCCGGCAACGTATTCCTTATCCTGCGCTGCGGCAAAATCTGCCGCCTTGGTCGCACCGCCGACGAATACCGGCAGAACACCGGTCGCCATCGGGTCGAGTGTGCCGCCGTGACCGATCCTGCGCGTGTGCAGAATACCGCGCAGCTTGGCAACCACATCGTGCGAGGTAAAGCCCTGCGGCTTGTTCATCAGCAGAATGCCGTTCAGGTCACTTTGCTGCATGAAACTGCTCCTCTGCCGCCTTCAGCATAGCAGCCTTGGCCTCCGCCATGCCGCAGGTGAAGCTCGCACCTGCCGCACGGACATGACCGCCGCCGCCGACCTTCTTGCAGATAGCGGCCGCGTCCATCTCCTTGGTAGTGCGGACGGAAACGCGAACCGTGCCGTCCGGCTTCTCGGTCAGCGTGATGCCGATCTGTACGCCCTCAATCTGGCGCGTGAGCGATGCAATCGAGTCCAGATCGTCCATATCCGCGCCTGCATGGTCGATATCCCTGCGCCAGAGCACGGCAACCGCGATCGCGCCGTTCTCGTGGAACTCCATCGTATCAAATACAATGCGCTCCATCTCAAAACGCGGACGCGATTTGGTCTCAAACAGCACGCGGTTGATCTCACCGCCGTCGATACCGGCAGTCAGGCAGGCCGCCGCTACCGCATGCGAATGCGCGGTCGTGTTGGAGAACTTAAAGCAGCCCGTATCGGTCGAAACACCGATATAAATGCACTCTGCAATGTCGGCCGTGAACTTAACACCGAGCGCCGTCAGCACATCGTACAGCACCTCGGCACAGCCGCCTGCGTCCGGCCGGATGAGGTTTTTTTTGCCGAAGCCGTCGTTCGAGCCGTGATGGTCAATGACCAAATCGACCTTGCCCTTGTACGGCTCTGCCGTGTCCGGAAACAGCTTTTCCTCAGCGATATCGGTCGAAACCACATACACCGGAACGAAATCCTCCGGCGGATAATACGGCACGATCAGCGGCGCATAACGCCTGGTGATCTCCGGATTTTCCAGAATATATGCGCGCTTGCCAATCTGCTGCAGACCGCGGCAGAGCGCACCGGCACAGCCTGCCGTGTCGCCGTCCGGTCTGCGGTGAGTCAGGATGAGAATGTCGTCCGCTGCCTGCAGCGCAGCAGCAGCGCCAGCAACGTCAACGATCATTCTGCGTCCTCCTCTCCCAGCTTGCCTTCATTTTTCAGCTCGTGCAGCACCTCGGAGATGTGTGCACCGTGGGTGATGGACTGATCCAGCTCAAATACCAGCTCCGGCGCGTAGCGCAGCTGTACCTTGTGGCCAACCTCGCGGCGCAGCCAGCCTGCCGCAGACTTCAGGCCCTTCATCACGTCCTTGGTCTGCTGCTCGCTGCCGAGTACGGAAATATAGCACTTCGCATAACGCAGATCGTTGGTAACATCACAGTGTACCACGGAAACCATAGCCTCCTGTACACGCGGGTCCTTGACAGAGCGCATCGCCTCCGCCAGAGCCTTCATCACTTCTTCGGAAATACGATCAATTCGAGTAGACATTTTACAAATCAAACCTCCTTCGTGAGGATTGGTTAAATAATGGAGAATTGAGAATGGAAAATGGAGAATGATTCTCTATTTCCACTCTGCACATTCCCTCCGGTCGTATAGGAAAATGCGCTATCGCGCATTTTCACACGCACCGCAGTGCGTGATTCAATTCCCCATAAAAGTCCAGCTCCGCCGGACTTTTATACCACTGCCCGCGCCGCGGCGGCGCGGCCTCGTCCGCCGTGCGGACGAGAGGGGGTTATCCGAAAAAGTTTCTTTGGAACTTTTTCGGTATCTAAGGGGGACAGCGTCCCCCTTAGAAGAAGCGCTTTACTGCTTCACTTCTTCCATAACAAAGCACTCAATGATATCGCCTTCCTTGATATCATTGTAGTTCTCGATGCTCATGCCGCACTCATAAGAGGTTGCAACTTCCTTCACATCGTCCTTGAAGCGCTTGAGGGTATTCAGGTGGCCCTCGTGGAATACAATGCCGTCACGGACTACGCGAACCTCAGCGTTACGCTGAATCTTGCCGTCCTGTACATAGCAGCCTGCAACCGCGCCTGCGCCGGTGATCTTGAACACCTGACGAACCTCTGCGTGGCCGAGAACAACTTCCTTGAACTTCGGCTCGAGCATGCCCTTCATGGCCTGCTCCATCTCCTCGATGGCATCATAAATAACGCGGTACATACGCATATCAACGCCCTGCTGTGCAGCGGAGTCGGTAGCGGTGCGGTCCGGACGAACGTTAAAGCCAACAATGATCGCGCCGGAAGCGGCAGCCAGCATAACGTCGGACTCGTTGATGGCGCCAACGGCACCGTGGATAACGCGCACGCGAACCTCGTCGTTGGTCAGCTTCTCAAGAGAGGAACGAACCGCCTCGACAGAACCCTGAACGTCTGCCTTGACGATGATATTCAGCTCCTTCATCTCACCCTGCTGGATGGAATCGAACAGATTATCGAGCGTTACCTTGTGGAACAGCTTGTTGCGCTCTTCCTTCTCCTTGTCCTTGCGCTGCTCAACCAGCTCACGAGCCATCTTCTCGTCGTCTACGGCGTCAAAGATGTCGCCTGCACCCGGAACCTCAGCCAGACCGATGATCTCGACCGGAACGGACGGGCCTGCGGACTCAATCTTCTTGCCGTCGTCGTTGGTCATTGCGCGAACGCGGCCGACAGAGGTACCCGCGATAACGGTATCGCCTGCATGCAGGGTGCCGTTCTGTACCAGAAGGGTTGCAACCGGACCGCGGCCCTTATCCAGCTTTGCCTCGATGACGGTACCGTGTGCCTTGCGGTTCGGGTTTGCCTTGAGGTCAGCCATTTCAGCGGTCAGCAGTACCATTTCGAGCAGGTTGTCAATGCCCTGACCGAACTTCGCGGAGATGTTGCAGACGATGGTCTGACCGCCCCACTCCTCCGGTACCAGCTCGTACTCGGTGAGCTGCTGGAGCACACGATCCGGGTTTGCACCCTGCTTGTCGATCTTATTTACGGCAACGATGATCGGCACGTTTGCTGCCTTGGCGTGGTTGATCGCCTCGATGGTCTGCGGCATAACGCCGTCATCGGCTGCTACGACCAGAATGGCGATATCGGTTACCTGCGCACCACGTGCACGCATGGAGGTAAACGCAGCGTGACCCGGGGTATCGAGGAAGGTGATCGGCTTGCCGCCAATCTTAACGCGGTATGCGCCGATGTGCTGGGTAATGCCGCCGGCCTCGCCCTCGATGACCTTGGTCTTGCGGATCGCGTCGAGCAGAGAGGTCTTGCCGTGGTCAACGTGACCCATAACAACAACGACCGGATCGCGCGGCTGCAGCTCCTCTTCCTTGTCCTCGTGCTCATCGAACAGCTGCTCCTCGATGGTAACGTGTACTTCCTTCTCAACCTTGCAGCCCATTTCCTCTGCAACGATGGCTGCGGTATCGTAGTCGATCACCTCGGAGATGGACGCCATAACGCCCAGCTTGATGAGACCCTTGATAACATCCGCTGCGGTGCGCTTCATACGGGAAGCCAGCTCACCGACGGAAATCTCCTCCGGAATCATTACCTTTACCGGAATCTTCTTAAGTGCTGCCATCTGCTGCTGACGCTGCAGGCGGCGCATCTTCTCCTGCTCCTCCTGACGGCGCTTGTTGCCGAACGGCTTGGAGCGCTGGTCGGACTTCTTGGTCAGCTTCTGCTTCTTGCTGCCCTTGGACTCCATTCGCTCGGCCTTTGCGTCAACCAGCTTATCTACATGATCATCATATTTTGCAAGGTTTACGTCGCCGGTGCCGCGGGTATCAATGCGGTGAACCTGCTTTACCTTGCTCTGTGTCGGCTGCTGCTGCACGATAGGCTCCTCTCTCTTGGACTCGGTCTGCTGTTTGGTTTCCGCCTTGGACTGCTCCGGCTTCTTGCGGGATGCACCCTGTGCGTTCAGCGTACCTTCCATGTCGCTTACTTGATTATGCTGGGTGAGATACTCGAAAATGACCGACAGGTCGGTATCGTCAAGCACCTGCATGTGATTCTTCGGTGCAGAGCGATACTTCGTCAGAATTTCAGTGATCTCCTTGGTGGATACGCCGAAGTCCTTTGCGACCTCGTGTACCCGATATTTATTGTCTAATGCCATGGGCAATAACCTCCTTACACACTTCGTTCAAAACCACGGTTTTGAACGAGAGAGGACGTACCGAACAATGTTCGGATACGTCCAAAGCTGCGAAAAGTTCCTCCTGTGTCGAAACTTTTCTCCGCTCTGGTATCAAATGCACGGGCAAAGCTCGCACATTTGATGCAAAGCTATGCTTTGCTATTGGACTGCGCGCTGCGGCGCGGGAAATTACGTTTTATTGCGGAAGCTGCGCTTGCCGCTGTTGAAGCTCGGCTTGCCGGCACCGCTTTTACGGTACGGGCGGCGTTCGCCGTCTTTGCTGAACGGGCGCTTATCTCCGTCGTTCTTACGATACGAACGGGATTCGCTGTCCTTGCGGAACGGGCGTTTCTCGCCGGACGGCTTACGGTAGGTGCGCTTCGGCTTCTCCTCTGCTGATTTTTCGGTCTTGACCGGCGCTTCCTCGGTCTTTTCCGCCTTATCCTTATGCTTTTTGACGCCCCTGCGGGACTGAATCTTTACGTTCTTTTCGCTAAGCTGCTGCGCCACTTCGGCGTATGCAGAATCCTGCTCCGCCAGCTTATTTACGGCTGCTGCCGCCATGCCGATGTCCGCTACCGCGCACATCGCGCAGCCTGCCTTGCCGATCGCACTGCCGAGTTCCAGCTTGCCGTGCGGCAGCGTCACGCACGGAACATTGGCCTTATCGGCGTAAAATGCGGCTTTTTTCGCTGCATTTGCGCCTGCGTCACCCGCAATGAACACACAGCGGGTCTTGTGGTCGAAGCACGCCTCGCGCACCAGCTCGTCGCCGTAGGCCAGCTTGCCGGCACGGCGTGCCAGACCGAGCATTCTCAGAACCGGATCAGTTGCCATTTGCACCCTCCTGTTCCATCTGCTGCTCGAGCTGGTCGTAAACCGACTCGGGCACCTCTACACTAAGCGCGCGCTCGATCGCACGGCTCTTGCGGGCCTTTTTCAGACATTCCGGCTTGCCGCACAGATATGCGCCGCGGCCGGGTGCCTTGCCCTTGAAATCCAGCGAAAGCTCGCCTTCCGGCGAACGCACCACGCGGATCAGCTCCCGTTTCGGGAACATTTCACGGCAGCCGAGGCACTGCCGCATGGGAATCTTCTTCTGTACCATATTCTGCCGCACCTCCGCTTGCTTATTCGCCCTGAGACTCAGGAGCGATATCGATCTTGCAGCCGGTCAGCTTGGCAGCCAGACGCGCGTTCTGGCCTTCCTTGCCGATAGCAAGCGACAGCTGATCGTCCGGAACGATGACACGGCAGGACTTGTTGTCCGCCTGCATGGTGGCATTGATAACATCAGCCGGAGCGAGTGCCGCAGAAACGAACTGCGCCATATCCTCGTTCCACTTGATGATATCGATCTTCTCGCCGTTCAGCTCGCCGGTGATGTTGGCAACACGCGCACCGCGGGTACCAACGCATGCGCCGATCGGATCGACGTTCTCATCGTGAGAAACAACAGCGATCTTGGTGCGGTTGCCTGCCTCACGCGCGATGGACTTGACCTCGACGATACCGGAGTGGATCTCCGGCACCTCCAGCTCAAACAGACGCTTAACCAGACCCGGGTGGGTGCGGGAAACAACGACCTGCGGGCCGCGGGTGCCGCGGCGAACCTCGATGAGGTAAACCTTCAGGCGCTGACCCTCAGTCAGGACCTCACCGCGCACCTGCTCGGAAGCGGCCAGAACAGCCTCGCTCTTCTCGCCGCCGGAAACAACATCCAGATAAGCGGTGCCGGAGCGCGGATCGATGCGGGCAACCACGCCGTTCAGGATCTCGTGCTCCTTGCTCTCGAACTCGGAGATAACCATGCCGCGCTCTGCCTCGCGGATGCCCTGGATGATAACCTGCTTTGCAGTCTGGGCAGCAATGCGGCCGAAGGACTTGGTCGGGATGTCGATATCAATGATATCGCCTACCATCGGATTGTTCTTGTACTCGGCAGCCTCCTCGAGAGTGATCTCCTCGTACGGCTCGTACAGATCCTCCGCCTTGACAACCGTCTTGCGGACAAACATGTGAATGGTCTTCTTGTCGCGGTCCGGCTCAACGTAAACATTGTCGGTCATGCCGTCGTTATCGCGCTTGTAGGCGGTGATCAGCGCCTGACCTACACGGTCGAGCATATAGTCTACCGGAATGCCTTTTTCCTTTTCCAGCTGTTCCAGCGCGTCAAAAAATTCTGCGTTAACCATTTTTTCCTATTCAGCTCCTTCTTATATCTCTACCGCCAGTCGAACTGCGGCAATGTCTTTGGGTTCGTATACGGTCTGCTCGCCGTTCACTTCCAGTGTTACGGCGCCGTTGTCATAGCCGGCAAGTGTGCCCTCGATCTGCTTCATGCCGTTCATCGGCTTGTAAAAGCCTACTTCGACGGTCTGACCCATAAACGCCTGGAAATGCTCCGGACGCTTGAGGCGGCGCGACATACCGGCCGAGGAAACGCACAGCGTATAGGACGGCATATCGTCAAATTCCTTTTCATCCAGCATGGGATCAAGCGCGCGCGAAACCTGCTCGCACTGGTCAATGTTGACGCCCTCCGGTCGATCCACGGTGACGGTCAGCATGTACTGTCCGCCCTCTTTTTCAAACTCCACATCCCACAGGGAAACACCAGCCTGTTCACACAAAGGCTTTACCAGTTCCTCTACGCGGGCTACGATCTGCTTTGCCTGCAAAGCCGTCCCTCCTTACTGAAAAATTTTCTCCGAGCAAAGCGTAAGGAGTGGCACTTGGCCACTCCTTACGGTTACTTATCATCTTACATTGATAGTATATCACGCATTGCCGTACATTGCAAGCGTTTTTGCAATAAAAATATCCGTTTTTACCGTGAAAATGCACAAATTTAGGCGTGTGAGCCGCAAATTTTGCGGGTTAGCGGCTGCTGCCGCGTCTCAGCTCGTGCAGGATGCACAGTCCCATGGCCAAGATGGGAAACAGGATGCGCAGACTGAGGAAACCCATCGGGTCTCCGAAATCGATGTTTGCATCTAACACCATTCCAATAAACCAGCCTAATATGGTGAGTATGGTTGCTTTCAGGTACATAATCTCTATCTCCTTTTATTTATTCCAACTGCCAATTACTTAAATTCACGCCAGTTAAACGAATCCAGCAAATCTTCCATGTCATTTCCGTATTGAATATAATCTGTCAGCATTTTAGACTTATAAGAAACCATACTTGAGAGTGCAGAAGTGTTTTGCGGATTTTTAGAAAAGGCAATATACACTGATTTCAAGGAGTTATACTGATTAACAAAGTCTTGATAATATCCCAGTAACGAATCTTCTAAGTA
>OLRJ01003111.1_pt1 | contig 11431 bp, 8 predicted proteins | sample 1672741 | NCBI WGS metagenome assembly OLRJ01 (sample SAMEA3136719, study PRJEB25190) | human gut metagenome | biome: human gut; feature: human-associated habitat; material: faeces | place: Austria | collected 2013
GCGCTCGCGCGCTCCTGCCCGGCGCTCGCGGCCTTGCTCGCCGCGACACACCTCTCGGGATGCGTCGGGGACCTGCTCATGGCCTACGCCATCCTGCGGGAGCCCGCCTGCGCTCATGTTCGGGACACGGAATTCGGAATTACGCTGCTCGCAGAGGATTAAGCCCCCTAGGAGTTGCTTTTAAGGAGAAGCGTATGGACGGCTCGATGCCTCTTCCCGCTAACGACGTTATTCGCGAGCTCTTTGAGCGCAAATCGGTTCGCGCCTTCAGCGATGAGCCGGTGACGCGCGAGGAGGAGCTGCAGATCCTCGAGGCGGCGATTCAGGCGCCGACCGCGGGAAACGAGCAGCTCTACTCCATCATCGTCGTGCGCGATCAGGCCAAGAAAGAAGCGCTGGCGGTGTCGTGCGACAACCAGCCATTCATCGCAAAAGCGCCGCTCGTCATCGCGTTTTGCGCTGATGTCCGGCGCTGGTACCGTGGCTTTTGCCTTGCCGGTTCGAGCCCTCGCGAGCCCGGCGTCGGCGATTTCCTTCTTGCCGTTGAGGACACGATGATCGCCGCCCAGAACTCGGTGGTCGCTGCCCACAGCCTTGGCGTCGGGTCCTGCTATATCGGCGACATCCTCGAGCGTTGCGAGGAGCAGGCAAGGATACTATGCTGCCCGCGTTGGGTCGTTCCGGTTAGTGTGGTCGTCTATGGACGCCCTGCCGCGGGCCAGGTCAGACGTGCAAAGCCTCGACGCTGGCCCGTTGAGTCCGTCGTCTTCGAGGACGCCTACAGCGATCCGGCGGACTCCGAGCTCGTAGAGCTGCTGAGGGTCAAGCTGGACGACCTCGCTGCGTTCTGCGCGCGCAAGTGGAACTCCGGCTTCTCGCGAGAGATGACCTCCTCGGTGACGCGCATTCTCAGAGGATTCGCGAGGGAGGCCTAGTTCTCTTGGGTGCGCTCCGTTCGCGGATACTTACACTGCGTTAAACCAGGCTCGCGTATACTTCTTTTCATTAATTTAGCCAAAGGTCTTTATTTGAGAGGAGCCCCATGACCACTCCTGTGAGCCCCAGCGGGGGCGGCTCGCCCAGGCGCGGGAAAGAAGGGCCTTGGAAGATCGTTCTTCTCGTCTTCCTGCTTGTCGGCGTCCTTCCTTTTTTCGTTGAGATTCTCATCGACTCGGTCGTCAGCCTCGGATACGGATTCGTCAGCTTCTTAGAGATGGGAGCCCCCATAATGATTTTTCTTATCCTCCTTGCGTTGGTCATCTTCGTCGTCGCCCAGGGCGGCTACGTCGTCCGCCAGCAGCACGTCGCCATCATCGAGCGCCTCGGCAAGTTCTCCGGCATCATGGGCGCCGGCTTCCACGTGAAGGTCCCCTTCATCGACGTCGCCCACGACGTCGACCTCATGACCGAGGACCAGCACATGACCTTCGACGCCAAGACCTCCGACAACGTGACCATCGAGCTCGACGTCTCGATCCAGTACCACGTCGACTCGACAAATATGCAGGCGGGCTCGGAGTCCGGCGTGTGGAAGAGCTTCTACACCCTGACCGACCCCGTCGCGCAGATGAAGGACTACCTGGCCGACGCCCTTCGCTCGCAGATCCCGAATCGCACGCTCGACGAGGTGTTCTCCGAGAAGGACGCCATCGCCAACTCCATCGACGAGATCGTGGCGAAGAAGATGCTCGGCTACGGCTACGTCCTCGTGACCACGCTCATCACCTCCATCCGCCTGCCGCGCGAGGTCCAGGAGTCGATGAACCGCATCGTGGCCTCAAAGAACAACCTCGCGTCGGCCCAGAACGACGCGAACGCCGCCCGCGCGAAGACCGTGATTGCCGCCCAGGCAAAGGCCGAGGCCATGGCCGTCGAGGGCAAGGGCATCGCCGACCAACGCATCGCCATCGCCCGCGGCATCAAGGAGTCCATCGACACCATCAAGGGCTCGGAGCTCTCGAGCCAGGAGGCCAACCGCCTTTTCGAGTACACCCAGTGGGTGAGCATGATGGAGGCGTTCGCCGCGAAGGGCTCCTCCTCGGTGGTGCTCCCCGGCGACTTCGACCGCGCCGCGAGCTTCTACGAGCAGCAGATAGCCGCCGGCGTGACGCCGAACCCCATGGGCGGGGAGAAATAACTTTTGGGCTACGAGGTATTCGAGTTCTCCGGCAACCAGGGCGAGGGCTTTGCGCCCCTCGCCCTTCATGCGTGCTGTGGGCCTTGTTCGCTCGAGCCGCTTCGGCTCCTGAGGGAGCAGGGTTACTCGCCGACGATTCTGTGGACGAATCCTAATATCCAGCCCGTTGCCGAGCATGAGCTGAGGCTCCGTACGCTTCTGGCGTGGGCGCGCGATGTAGCGCATGTCGACGTCGTCATCGCCGGAGACGACCGCGATCGCTGGGAGCGGATGGCGGCGCCCCACGGTTTCGATCGTCGCGCGAGGTGCAGGGCGTGCTATGCGCTTCGGCTCGACGAGGCGTGCCGCGTCGCGGCGGAGCGAGGTTTCAAGTACGTGTCGACGACGCTCGCGGTCTCCCCGTACCAGCTATTCGAGGATTGTGGCGAGCTGCTTTGCGCCTTCGCCTCCAAGTACGGGCTCGAGCCCGTCTGGCAGGATTTCCGCCCCCTCTACCCTGAGGCAACCCGCGAGTCTCGTGAGCTCGGGATGTACAGGCAGAACTACTGCGGGTGCCGTTTCAGCGCTGCAGAGGCCGCAATCGAGCGGCATGAGGCCCGCGACGAGCGGAAATGCAGAAAGGCAGCCGCTCGTCTCGCTAAATAGGCTTGCGGCCGAAGGTTTATCAATTATTTTGGCAATCCTATGGTGTGTTCCGTTAACCGGCGAACCGCGTACAAGCGCTCGGAACCGGCTAACAAGGAGCCTTCCTTATGAAATGCTCCAAATTCAGCTCTGGTTGGCGCTCACTTATCGCCTTGTGAACAAATTCCCTTAGTGGGTGAACAAATCACGGTCTTAGCGGTTATCTGGCGTCTTTAAATTTGCATTACCGCAGGTAAATGATTTGGAGGAATAGTCAGTACTCCGTTGAACACCGTTTTGTTCACCCACTAAGCTAGTTTCGGTTCGGTTGGAGCGCCTGAGGCTTGACGCTCGTGGGGTTACGAGGCGTTGAGCGGCTGGACGACCACGCCGACGAGGCTCGGGCCTGCGTGCACTACTAGATCGGGAGTAGGCTCGGTCTTTACGATCTCGATGCATGGTGTGGTTGGTTGCCGAAAGTCCCGAGCTGATGGTCACGAAGACTGCCGCATCATAGCTGTCGGCGCGAACAGCCTCAAGAGTCGAGCGTATGTCGCTCGGGGAGGGGAGGCCCGTCGTCGGGATTTCCTCCGCAAAACGGTCGATAACCTTGCTTGAATTAATTTTGAATCCGGAGCGGAAACTGTCGCCGGTGGAGTAATTGATGGCGAGCGCTACCGTTCTTACGTCCTGGGCGGCCGCGAAATTGCTCTGTGCGATGCTGCTTCCCGAGGCTATTCGCAAGGCAGGAGGGTGCTTAGCGTCGGTTAACTTTCTAGTTGAGAATAGTATATAAAGTATATATGAATAGCTGTAAACAGGGATTCGGTGGCTGTAAACAAGGCGTCGGCGTAGCGAAATCGCATACGATTACGAGTACCTGCCAAGACCGTGTGTGCACTGGGTAAAACTACTTACTAAGAAACAACCGTGCCACGCCAGCCATCAAGGAGCGGACACCACACATGAGCCAGATCCTTCTCTTTACCGGACTCGTCATCGTCCTGTGCCTAGTCTTAAAGCCGCTGGGGACCAAGCTTCCTGCGCCAACCTTGCTGATCTTCATCGCCCTCGGCATGCTGCTTGGGGTCGACGGCCCCGCGCATATCGACTTCAGCGATTATGCGCTCACCGAGAGCGTTTGCAGCACCGCCCTCCTGTTCATCATGTTCTACGGCGGTTTCAACACCAACATCGAGCGCGCTCGCCCGGTGGCGGCGCCTGCAGTCCTTCTATCCACAGCCGGCGTTGTCTTGACTGCCGGCGTTACCGGCGTCTTCGTGCATTTTGCATTGGGCGTGGACTGGATAGGGGGTTTGTTGCTCGGCTCCGTCGTGGCGTCAACGGACGCGGCGAGCGTTTTCAGCGTGCTTCGCGAGCACAGCCTCTCGCTGCGCGACGGAACGGACTCCCTCCTCGAGGTTGAGTCGGGGTCGAACGACCCCGTCGCCTACATGCTCACGGCCGTGCTCTCTTCACTTGCTGCCGGCGGAAGCGTCGACATCCCGATGCTGCTGGCGAGACAGGCTGTCCTCGGCGTCGGCCTCGGGTTGGCTATCGGTTGGCTTGCGGCGCGGCTCGCCGAGCGCGCCCGCGCCGCGGCCGATGGCGCGCAGACCATCTTCTTGTTCGCCGTGGCTATAATCGCCTACGCCCTGCCCAGCTGCCTGGGTGGCAACGGATTTCTCGCCGTCTACCTTGCGGGAATCGTGCTGGGCGCCAGCGAAATACCCTGCAAGGTCGAGATGGCGCATTTCTTCGACACGCTCACCGAGATGGCCGAGATGACGATCTTCTTTTTGCTCGGCCTGCTGGTGACGCCCGCGCGGCTGCCTCAGGTGCTCCTGCCCGGCCTCGCCGTTATGGCGTTCATGCTCTTCGTGAGCCGTCCCATTGCCGTTGGCCTGCTCCTGGCCCCATTCAAGACGAGTCCGCGACAGGTCGCGCTCGTGAGCTGGGCGGGCCTGCGCGGCGCAGCCTCCGTCGTTTTCAGCCTCTACACCGTGGTCGCTGGCGTGCCGGGCGGCCACGACCTGTTCGACCTCGTGTTCGTTATCGCAGCGTCGAGCATCGTCTTGCAGGGGTCCCTGCTGCCGTCGGTTGCGCGCGGGTTCGACATGATCGACGCCGCGGGCGACGTGCGCCGCACTTTCAACGACTACCGCGACCAGGATGGCATGTCGTTCGTCAAACTCAAGGTTGGCGCCGGCCATCCGTTCGCCGGTCGTTCGCTCTCGGACATCGGCGGAGCCACGGATATGCTCGTGGTCCTCGTGCTGCGAGACGGCGCCCATCCCGTGTTGCCCAACGGAGACACCGTGATCGAGGAGGGCGACCTCCTGGTCATGGCGGCGCCCACATTTGAGGAGCGCGCCGAGGTGACGCTGCGCGAAGTCACCGTAAGGCCGAATGGGCAGCTCGCGGGAAAACGCCTGCGCGACGTACCCCAGGGGAGACACCCGTTCATCGTCGTCATGCTCAGGCGCGACGGCGAGGTCATCATCCCCGATGGCGACACGCAGGTCCTCGTTGGCGACGAGGCCGTGATCGCGAGCCTCGCCTCGTAGGCGGTTTTCGGCGGCGGTGTCTTTGCGGTGGCGGGGCGCCGCCACGCGTGGCTCCGCGCCCGCCCGATTGGGCTAGACTGTTCCCCGGCTACATACGAGGAAAGGCTAAAAGCTATGCGCACCGACGATTTCGATTACCCCCTTCCAGACGAGCTCATCGCCCAGGCTCCTGCAGAGCCGCGCGACTCCTGTCGCCTGCTTGTTCTCGACCGCGAGGACGGCCACGTCGAGCATAAGGTGTTTTCCGACATCATCGACTATCTCGAGCCGGGGGATTTGGTCGTCGCGAACAAGACGCGCGTCCTTCCCGCTCGTCTCGTCGGCAAGAAGCGCGGGACCGGCGGCGTCTGCGAGACGCTGCTTCTTCGGCGCCGTGAGGACGTGGACCCGCTCGGCCACGTGTGGGAGTGCCTCGTTAACCCCGGAAAGCGCCTTAAGCAGCCCGGGATCGTGATCGAGTATCGCGCGGGCGGCCTTCACGCGCCTGATTCCGCTCCCGTTGTCCTCACGGGCACGATCGTCGACTTCGTCGAGAGCTCGAAGGGCGGCCGTCTTGTCCGCTTCGACGCGCAGGGCATCGACCCCGCCACGGGCGCTCCCTGCACGCTCGACGAGGCCATCCATGCTGCGGGTCACGTGCCGCTTCCTCCCTATATCACCAAGTACGAGGGCGACCCCGAGAAGTACCAGACCGTCTACGCCATGCGCGAGGAGCACTCCGCGGCGGCGCCCACCGCTGGCCTGCACTTCACGCCCGAGCTCATCGAGCGCATCGAGGAAAAGGGCGTCAAATGGGCATGCGTCGAGCTCGAGGTGGGCATCGACACCTTCAGGCTCGTGACCGAGGACGACCCGACCCAACATGTTATGCACACCGAGCGTTACCACGTCTCGCAGGAGGTGGTCGACGCGGTCCACGCCACGAAGGCAGCCGGTCATCGCGTGATCGCCGTAGGCACGACCTCCGTGCGCTCGCTTGAGAGTGCGTGGCAGGCTGCTGCCCCGGGCGGCTCTTGCGGCGTGAGCGCCCTTCGCTTTTCAGAGGAGCCTGGCGACATCGTGGTTCGCGAGAACGCCACGACCAACCTCTACCTCATGCCCGGCTCTCAGTTCCATGTGGTGGATGCCATGATCACGAACTTCCATGTGCCGCGAAGCACCCTCATGATGCTCGTCTCCGCCTTCGCGACGCGCGAGCAGATCATGGCTGCCTATCAGTCGGCCATCGAGGAGAAGTACCGTTTCTTGAGCTTCGGCGACGCGATGTTTATCCACTAGCCTAGTCGGCGGAAAGAAGCGCGCCTAGCCGATTGTCCGAAAAAGCCTAGCGAAGGCAGGTCGCCGCGACGGCCGCGATTATCGCTACGATGAGCATCACCGCGCCGATAAGGGCAAAACGCTGCAGCCTGGTCTGCTTGCGCAGGGCTTTCTCGGAGTTCTCATAGAGGTCCACTTCGGCCGATGCCCGCTGGAGCTCTATTCGCCGCGCGGAGATCGCGTGCTCCAGGCGCACGGTTTCCTCGGGGGTCGAGTGGATGAGCTCGGCCTCGTCGACGAGGCCTTGCGCTTCCGCCTGGGCCTGGTCAGCAGTCTCGATGTCTCTCTTGAGCTCGTCGAGCGCCCCCTTCTTCTGGTCGATCCTGAGCTGGAGCTCCGCCTCTTTGCCCTCGGATTCCTTCAGGCGGCGGTCGAGGTCGGCCTTGCGCTCGTCGTACTTCGATTTGGCGGCACTCGCCTCGCGCTGCGCTGCCTCGAGGGATTGGTTTTGCGTCCACAGGTGCGTCTGGGCGTTCTCGACGGAGACCTGGCCCTCTCTGGTCGCGCGGTCGACCTCGGCCCTGGCGGCCTCGACCCGCGCGAGCGCGGCTACGTTTTCCGACTGCATCTTCGCAATAGCGGAGGGAGACCCCGGTTGCGCCTGGAGCTTCTTCAGGTCGTCCTGCACCCTGAGCTGACGCGCCAGCGCGTTGTCGAGCGCGCGGTTTGCTGAGCTCACCGACTGCTCCCTGCGTTCGCACGCGTCACGGACTTGGCCCTCCGCCGTCTTTAGCGCCCGCTTTGACTCCGAGAGAGATCGGTTGGCGTCGTCGAGCGCCCCCTTCGCGGTCTCGGCGAGCCGTTTGTAGGGACGCAGCTCCGAGGCGTTCGCCGCCTTGAGCTCGTCCAGGTCGGCAAGAAGCGCCGTGTGCTCCTCGCTTAGTCCCTCAAGGCGTCGCCGGGCCGAGGCAGCCTGAGCCTTTGCGTCAGCGACGACCCTGCTCTGGTCCTCGACGATTGAGGTGTAAGAGGATTCGATTTCCTTGCGGTGTTCCAGGACTTTCTGATCGCTCTCGAGCGCCTCCTCGATCTTCTTCGCCTGGGCGCGCGCATCGGCGCTTTGCCGCGACGCGTTGCGGACGTCTCGCAGCGCGAAGACCCCATCCTTGAGCGTCGACGCGGCGCCTTTGGCTGCGCCGAGCGCGGCCCCCGCCGCCTTGGCGGCAATCTCCTGGGCGCGTTCGGATCGATCGTCGCTCGATGCCTTTTCGATGTCGGTGGCGCCCTCATCGTTCGCGTCCTCGATTTGCACGGGCCTTGCCGGCATTTCTTCTAGGCCCTGAGCCGGCTCAGTGAACGCGGGGCCGCCATCTTCGCAGATCTCGTCCGTCCCGACGATGCCGTGCTTTTTGTCTGCGTCCATGCCGTGGCCCTCTCACGTTTATCGCTCATCTCCGGCGAGCGCTGCTTTGATTGTCTCAGGATACCGCCGCGCGCCCTTCTTGGAGGCGTGGAGCGCGGCCCGGGTTTGTCTTGGGAGTCCGGAATTATGCACGCCCATCGGCCTGTCGATCATTCTCGGCGATGTCGCCTTTTCTTTTTCTCCATGTTTGCTACTATTACCAACAGGTTGGGGGGACATCTATCCCCTCATCGATACATCGGAAAGGGAGTCCCCATCATGGTTTCCAAGCAGACCAGCATCACCAACGCCACCGGCCTTCACGCTCGTCCCGCGTCGCTCTTCGTGACCGAGGCCAAGAAGTACCAGTCCAACGTCACCATCAAGAACGTTGACAAGGACTCCGCTCCCGTGAACGCCAAGTCCATCATGATGATTCTTGCCGCCGGCCTCGGTACCGGCACCACCGTTGAGGTCGCTTGCGACGGCGAGGACGAGCAGGCCGCCCTCGACGCCCTGATCGCCCTTATCGATTCCCGCTTCGGCGAGTAAATCAGGCGTAAACGCTAGAATCGGAGGCTCGGCGCGTTAGCGTCGGGCCTTCGTTTTATGAAGAGAAGTTATATGTGTACAAACTTGAGCGGATCGAGGCTTGAATGTGCGGTTGTGGACAAGAAAGACTCTGGGGTGCCGGCGAGGCAGTAGGCGAGGACCGCTGGTTCTCGTATGACATCGTTGCGGAAGACCCCACGACGCATGCGCGCGCGGGCGTGCTTCACACGCCTCACGGCGACATTCCCACGCCGATCTTTATGCCGGTGGGCACCAAATCGACGGTCAAAGGCCTGCTTCCCGAGACCCTTGAGCGCATGGGGACGAAGATCCTGCTCAACAACCTCTACCATCTCTCGCAGCGTCCCGGCGCCGACCTTGTGGAGCGCATGGGCGGCGTCCACAGGTTCATGCGCTGGGGCGGCCCCATCCTCACCGACTCGGGCGGCTTCCAGGTCTTCTCGCACGAGGAGTTCTTCAAGCTATCGAACAAGGGCGTCAAGTTCCGCGCCGTCGACTACGACGGTCGCTGGCAGGAATGGACGCCCGAGCAGAACATGGAGATCGCCCAGAAGCTCGGCGCGGACATCGTGATGCAGCTCGATCAGTGCGTGGGCTACCCTGCCACGCGAGCCAAAGTCGCCCGCTCTGTCGAGCTCTCGAGCATGTGGGCCGACCGCTGCTATGCGGCGCATACCCGCAAAGACCAGGCGCTATTCGGTATCGTTCAGGGCGGTATGCACCTCGACCTGCGCGTTCGGAGCATCCAGCATCTTGAGGATGCCGGAGACTTCCCCGGTTACGGCATCGGCGGCTATTCGGTGGGCGAGGACCACGACACGATGTTCGAGAGCCTGGAGCCCCTCTGCGCCGAGTATATGCCCAAGGGCAAGCCCCGCTACCTTATGGGCGTCGGCAACCCGACGACGCTCGTGCGCGGCGTCGCCGCCGGCGTCGACATGTTCGACTGCGTGCTCCCCACGCGTACGGCGCGGACCGGCACGGCCTTCTCCAACGAGGGCCGCATCAACCTCAAGAACGCCCGCTTCCGCGAGGATGACCGCCCGCTTGACGAGTCCTGCGGCTGCCCCGCTTGCTCGGGCGGCTTCTCGCGCGCCTACATTCATCACCTGGTGAGGCAAAAAGAAATGCTCGGGTCCATCCTCATCTCCGAGCACAACATCTACTACCTGCTCAACCTCATGCGCCGCGCCCGCGAGGCCATCATCGCCGGCACCTACGGCGACTTCGTCTCTTCGTGGATGGACTCTCCGGCGGCGAACGACTGGTAGAGACCCGGCTTCTTTCCGAATGACGGGATGAGTCCTCCACAAGCCCCCGTGGGCCCTTTCTTGCCGCAACGTTGCTATTAAGCGCGCCAAGAAGGGCCTCGCGGGGGCTTTTCCCATTGCTGGTTTATACTCAGTTCGTTCAATCAATGAGGGCCGATGGCCCCGGCAATCGAAGAGGTTCTTCTCATGGCCAAGAAGGTCAAGTCCGCCGCGCCAAATACGGGCGTCGGCCGGTGGCGCGACGCCATCGATGGAGAGAGGGAGACGAGCTCCAAAAAATCGACGCCTCGCGGCGGTGTGGACAAAAAACAGGCGGCGCTTCTCGTTTTTACGCTCGCGTTTTGCGTCGTGTCCGCTATTGGCTTTACGCCGCTGTCGGAGCGCATCTCGGAAGGCTTCGACGTCCAGGGCGGCGTGAACGTTACGCTTACGGCGACGAGGCCCGACGGGAGCGAACCCACGACCGATGATATGTCCTCGGCGGCCTCAATCGTCGAATCCCGTGTGGAGGCCCTTGGCGTCCCCGGCGTCGTCGTGCGCAGGGAGGGGGACGCGATCGTCCTTCAGCTGCCCGGCTCCGTCGACGCCTCCTCGACAGTCGAAGACGTGTGCCGGGTCGGTCACCTTGAGCTTGTGCGGCTCGACGAGATCGGCGACGCGGAGGCGCTCTCCAAGATCATGGCTGGCGGCAGCGGCGTCGAGCTCGAGGCGGGAAGCTACACCGCTTTTCTCGACGGATCTTCCGTGACGAGGGCCGAGGTCGCCCGGGCAAACGACGCCGACGGCTATACCGTTGACGTGACTTTCGACTCCGAGGGCGCCCAGAAGTTCTCCGACGTCACGGCAGAGCTCGCCGGTTCCACCGGCCGGATCGCTGTCGTCGTCGACGGCGTCGTCAAATCGGCCCCTGCGGTCCAGTCTCGCATCGAAGGCGGGTCGGTATCCATTTCCGGAGGTTTCTCCGAGAGAGAGGCGAAGGCACTCAAGGCCTCGCTCGATTTCGGCAGCCTTCCCGTCAAGCTCGCCGAGACAGGGGTCGCCCCCGCGACGGGCGCGCTCGGAGAGGGCGGGCTTTATCGGGTCGTACTCGCCTTCGCTGCCTCGACGGCCGCGGTGGCTGTCTTTCTTCTCGTCGCTTTTCGAGGCCTGGGGATGCTTGCTCCCGCGTCGATGGTCGTCGAGGCCGTGCTGTACCTCGGCGCACTTGCTCTTCTCTCGCGTTTCGGCTCCTTTGCGCTGACCTGCGCGTCCCTCATTGCGACGGCGCTCGCCGCGGCCCTTTCCGTCGGATCCACGGTGCTTCTACTCGATTGCGCCCGCCATCAAGCAAAACCCGGCAAGAAGCTCCAGGCTGCCTTTTCGCTTGGACTCTCGCGCGCCATCAAGGCCGCCGTCGCCGGAGACGCCGCGGTCTTTGTCGTCGCGTTCGTCTTGGCGCTCGTGGCTGGCGAGCCTGCTCGAGGCTTCTTCCTTGCGCTTGCGACCGGAACGGCCTGCGACGCCGTGGCGGTCGCCTGTTTCAAGGCGCCGGCGCTGAGGCTGCTCTGGTCGGGCCCTGCCCAGAGGCGGCCAGGTTTCTGGGGCGTTCCCCGGGCCGCGG
>OLRJ01003113.1_pt1 | contig 11425 bp, 10 predicted proteins | sample 1672741 | NCBI WGS metagenome assembly OLRJ01 (sample SAMEA3136719, study PRJEB25190) | human gut metagenome | biome: human gut; feature: human-associated habitat; material: faeces | place: Austria | collected 2013
TGCAACCAACGTGTCCCCCTCCTGAACAGAAGGCATTTCCTTTTCATCCGAAAAGGAATCATCGTCTGTCTGTTCCGAAGTAAACTCATCTTCAGTGTCATTGAACTCTCCGCTGTTATCGAATTCCTCAGGAGAAAAACTCATCTCGTCGTTTACCGCATTACCCATGTCAGGAATCGCATCAGCATCAGATGAACCTGGATTTTCTACAGCTGTTACATTATCCGAGTCAGTAAAATCACCTGCACCATATGCAGGAGCAAAATTCATTAAAATCATGGAAGAAGTCAGTAATAAAACTAATAATTTCTTTTTCATCTGTCAGAGCCCTCTTTTCCCCTTTATCTAAGTTCGATAGTTATACGTTCTTTGATACCGGTTTTAGAATTAACTGCAGTAAACATGATCCTGAAACCTTTGCCTCCCGCTACCGGGATCTTGCTTCCGTTTGCCACGGGTTCACTGCGCATCCATCCTTTTTGCAGGTATTCGATCGCTGGTTTCATACTGCCATTCGCAGGATTATTTCCACTATATATGTAAAGTTTGTCAAGCTTCCATCCTTTTGTAAGAGTAACAGTTGTTTTTACTTTCTTTCCGGCAAACTTTGCATAACTGAAATCTGTTTCAGAAGAAGATTTAAATCTGGAACCCGGAACAGTAGTTGCGCCGATCTTTACTGATTTAACAGGATTTACATATTTTTTAACAGTTACCTTTATTTTATATGTTTTACCCTGACATTTAAAAGAAACAGTGGCTGTACCGGCTTTCTTTGGGACTGCCAGAATCGTATAGTATGTCTGTGAAGTGCCGTAGGTGGATTTTGACAGTTTGACAGTGACAACTGCCTTATTACTTGATTTTAGTCCGGAAACTTTGGACGATAAGGAAGCCAGGGATTCTGTTGCCGGCTTCGGATAGGCAACTAAGGTTGCCGATGCAGGAACATGTTCATCTGCCGCCCAACTTGTAGCAGAGGTCACTACAAACATGGAAAGGATCATTCCAAACGCCAGTAAAAAAGAGAGTAATTTTTTGCTTGTTTTTTTCATTCTTTTTCCCTCCTAAAAGTGTATGTTAGTGTTAACTGAACGCTTCAGACAGGAACAGCTGTCTGAAGCATTCCTATATACTCAATATAGCACACAACTTTCACAGCGTCCATGACAGATTATGTTGATTTAGCGCACGAAATTGCTGATAAAGAAAGACTCCGGTCGCAATGACCGGAGCCTTCTTTTTAGGAATCTGTATTAATTACCCAAATGGATTATTTAACAGTAGCCTTTTTCAGGTTTGACCATGGGCTGAAGACTTTCTTTCCGTCTTCGGATGTTCTGTTGAATGCATGCATTCCAACTACCCATGTTCCCTTTGGTACGTTCTTGAATGTTGCTGTTACTGTACCTTCTTTGAGGTTCAGTACTTTGTGATTGCCATAGTGGTATGGACGAGTCTCACCGTTTTCTTTCTTGGAATCTGTTCCAAGTACTACGTCGTAACCAGTTGCATTTGCAGCTGCTTTGTATGTTACTTTGATAGTAGATCCGCTTACTTTAACGTTTGTGATAACTGGAGCATCCGGTGTGATTGCGGATACAACGAATGGATATGCATTAGACCAGTCGCTGAATACTTTCTTACCGTTTGCGTCACGTTTCCAAGCGTGGCAGTATGCGTAGTAGGTTCCCTGCTGTACATATTTGAATGTAGTAGAAGTCTGAACCTGATTCTTGTTTACGGAATCATAATCTTTGTTTGTGATGCAGTCGCGGTCTGTAGAGATTACTTAGTCGTAACCTGCAGCACCTTCGGAAGCACCAGAAAGGATTACAGTCGCTTTGTTGCCAACAACTTTAACACTGCTGATCATTGGAGCATCTGGTTTTTTATTTTCAGCTTTACCTTCTGCCTGTACAGTCTTTGAACCAGTATAGTTCTTAGATGTAGATTTGGCAGCTACTGTATAAGTATCATCACTATTCTTTGTAACTGTATATTCAGATACTGGAACTTTGATAGTATCATTAATTACAGTTGCTACACCATCTTTAATAGTAACATCATAATTAGCAATTGTCTGTTTGTCAATACCCCATTTATCCAGATCACTTGCATTAATTGTACCAGAAACGGATACAACACCAGTAAATTCGGCAGATTCAGAAACTGAAACATCAACACTGAAATCATCAGATTCAACAACTGCCTGAGCCATTGGAGCTTCTGTTGTTTCTTCTTCAATAGCTGGAGTTTCTATTGTATTATCGCTAAATTCAGTAACCGGAGCTTCAGTAGCTACAGCAGCATCAAAATCATCACTGAACTCAGCAGCCCATACCGGCACATTAGAAGTAGCAAGCATTGCAACAACAAGTGACATACTTAATGTCTTTTTTGCCATGCCCTTCTTTGTGTTTTTAATCTTTGTCATGATTATAGTTCCCCTTTGGGTAGTGGATAGGTTAATTTTTGATTAAAAAGCACATTCTCTGATTAGAAATTCATGCACAACCCTGAAAAAATAGTTATTTATAACTGCCTTTTTTACGTATTAGAGCGGTATTTTTGTAGTTATATGCTCTTTTACAGCTGACGAAATAAAAAAAGAACAAATTAAACAAATCGACTCTGCACTTTTCAGATTTTTAATAATTTTTATAGTTCCTTTCGTGGAAACAAGGTAATAATTATGCTATATTGATAACAGAAATAAATCAACGGGAGGTGCTGGATACGGCGGAAAAAAATAAGATCAAACCGGATACCATACTGAAGAACTTCTGGAGAGACAACAGACATTTTGCGGATCTGTTCAATGCAGTATTTTTTAACGGGGAACAGGTGCTGAAGCCGCAGGATCTTACAGAAGCAGATACGGATGTTTCCTCCATGCTGAAATTTAATGGTCATGCGGAAACAGTACAGAAGATCCTGGATGTTGTAAAGAAGACGGCATATGGTGTGGACTTTGTTCTCTGGGGACTGGAAAATCAGGCAAAGATCCACTATGCGATGCCGCTGCGCCATATGGTCGGAGATGCGTTTTCTTACATGAAAGAATATGATGAGATTGCAGCAGTAAATAAGAAAAACGGGGATTTCCATTCAGCGGATGAATTCCTGTCAGGTTTTAAGAAGACCGACCGGATGCATCCGGTGATTAGTCTGTGTGTATATTATGGAGAAAGTGAATGGGATGGTCCGTTTTCCCTGAAGGATATGCTGGAGATCCCCGAAAAGATAGAATCACTGGTATCTGATTACCGTATGAACCTGGTACAGGTAAGATCAAGTGGAGAACTATGTTTCAGCGATCCGGACGTAAATATGGTGTTTGACGTGAGCCGCTTGATCTATGCCAGGGATTATACGAAGATCAATGAAGTTTACAGGGATCATAATATTCCGGCAGATCTTGGACTTGTGATAGGAGCCATTACAGAATCACAGAAACTGATTGACCATGCTTTGGAATCGGAGCAGAAAGGGGGACAGATCAATATGTGTAATGCATTGGAAGAGTTAAGACAGGAAGGTGTTGAAGAAGGTCGACAGGAAGGTCGACAGGAAGGCCGTCAGGAAGGCAGATGGGAAGGTATCCTTGAAGGCATTCGTGCGACTGTAAGGACCTGCAGGAATTTTAATATAAGTGAGACAGATACAGTCAGAAACATCATGAATGAATTTTCCCTGTCACAGGAAGAGGCTGTCAATTATGTAAAAAAATACTGGTAAATGGAAAACTCTATCAGGAAGAGCCTTAACAATGCGTAAAAAGTTTTCAGCCATATCAGAGAGATATGGCTGAAGATGTTTTTTCTTCGTTTCCGAAGATGTGAAAGCGAGAAGAACTACCGGCCGGAGTCTGCTTTTGCCTGTTGTATCTGCCACGTTCTATATGCAAAATACCGCATATAAAGGCACGATCCGATAAGCTTCTTTTTGCCTGAAGTCTTCGGCAGAGATTAAATACATTTGCGTGGGTGCAGGAGAGAGAGAAGATTTATTCAGCTGCATAAGGTTCCTGCATTTCTGATGTGGGGTGGAGCGGTAGTCTATGGCAATAAAATGACTGTTTTTGGACAGTAAAAAGGGAACTTCCGCCTGGTTGCCGCTGGACCAGTAGGAGAGGGCATAGCCATTCCGGATAAAGTGCTGTGCCAGAAAGGTTTCGATACAGGCTGTACCGGCGGTGGTTTCTTCTCCTGACAGAAGCTGGAAGGCAGGGATTTTCAGTATGCATGAGCATAATCCGGTGTCAACAGGATACAGATGTAAGGAGGTTTCCGAAGGTCTGCTGCAGACAGCTGTCTGGCAGGGAATGGCAAGTCCGGCGCTGATCAGCCACTGCAGGGGTTCATGATAGACTTTGGCAGTAGCACCTTTTGCAATGCGGGTGTACTGGAATTTACGGCTGGTTCTGCCGAGCTGTGCAGGGATCGAGAGCCAGGCATTGCGGCAGTGGCGGGCGGTTCCTTTTGGAGCCAGAGCAGTAATATCGCTGAGAAAAAGATTAAGGAGCTTTTGCTGGGTGTCAGGTACCAGCAGGAGCTTCTTTTCTTTTTTGTATTCCATAATGGCAGCAGGCATTCCGCCGATGATCAGATAGAGACGGAACTGTGACAGGGCTTTTTCGTGGAGTTTCTTTCCCATTGGGCTGAAATCGGAGAAATGATTGCGGATTTCTCTTGTAAGGGCAAACTCAGCATTGGCCCACAGAAATTCTTCAAAATCCAGTGGATACAGAGTCAGGATATCAAAGTCGTGGACGGAGAAAGAATCAGAGTTAACCACACCTTTATAGATAGAAGCAATGTGATATTGTGGAAAGTCCAGGGCAATAGAGGTAAGAAGTGTGGAAATCTGAGGAATGCACTGGATATTGTCAAGAATCAGAAGGGAAGAGGCAGGGCGCAGTGGTTTTCCTGCACAGGTTTCCAGAAAAAGCAGTACTTCCTGTGGATCATGTGGAACAGACAGATAGTCTGTAGCAGAGCGGTCTGTTTCCAGATTGATGTAGAGTGTATGTTCGTATTGCTTATTTCCGAAGTCCATAAGCAGCCAGGTCTTGCCTGTCTGACGAAGCCCCTGGAGGATTAAAGGTTTGCGGCCGGGATTTTTTTTCCAGTATATCAGGGAATCGGTACATTTTCTTCTCATATGGGAAATCTCCTTTTAGTCGGTGACACAGGTATAGAGTGAACGGTAACGGTACAGGACAGTTGCAAATGATCAGCAGAGGAACGAGTTGATTGTAGAGGAATGTTTATGACATCATTATACAATGGAACTGTCTGAAAAATCTATACATAAAGATAGAAAAAAGTCGATTTACACATTTTTAAATATTTGTTATCGTAATTGTATTGACAAAATGTAATCGTTCAGGTTTTTCTTCTAGGAGGAATTGTTGAATGGTTACAGTGCCGGTTACTGTTTATTCTGTGCATTGCAAGACGTGTTGCGGAATGCAGGGTGAACGGTAACAACATTGCTCGGCAAAACAACAATTATTTCATTTCACAAAGGAGGACCCCTATGAAGAGAATCAATGCAATCTACGCAAGGCAGTCAGTGGACAGAGCAGATAGTATTTCTATTGAAAGTCAGATCGAGTTCTGCAAGTACGAGTTAAAGGGTGGAAGTTTCAAAGAGTACAAGGATAAGGGTTACAGCGGCAAGAATACAGTCAGACCACAGCTTCAGCAGCTTCTGACAGATATCCGCAGAGGGGAAGTGGAGAAAGTGATCGTGTATAAGCTGGACCGGATCAGCCGTTCTATTCTGGATTTTTCCAATATGATGAATCTGTTTCAGCAGTATCAGGTGGAATTTGTCTCTTCTACAGAGAAATTTGATACTTCGACACCTATGGGACGGGCAATGTTAAATATCTGCATTGTGTTTGCGCAGCTGGAACGTGAGACTATTCAGAAGCGTGTCAGCGACGCATATTATTCCAGAAGTCAGAAAGGTTTTCGCATGGGCGGCAAGCCTCCTTATGGTTATCGGCTAGAGGAGATCCTGATGGAAGGAATCCATACAAAGAAGCTTGTGGAAGAACCCGTGGAAGCGGCAATTGTGCGGGAAATTTTTGATATGTACGAACAACCGGACACTTCTTATGGGGATATCACCAGATATTATGCGGAAAAGGGAGTGCAGTTCTACGGAAAGGAACTGATACGTTCCATGCTGGCCCAGCTTTTGAGAAATCCGGTATATGTGCGGGCTGATATGGATGTGTACCGTTTTTTCAGGAGCCATGGAACCAATATAGTAAGCAGTCCGGAGCAGTTTGACGGGATTCATGGATGTTATCTTTATCAGGGGCGGGATGCGCAGACAGATAAGCTGCAAAATCTTAAGGGTCATATGCTGGTGGTGGCACCTCATGAAGGGCTTGTGTCTTCGGAGCAGTGGCTGAACTGCAGGATCAAGCTTATGAGAAATAAAACGATTCAGGCCAATAGGAAAGCTGTGAATACATGGCTGGCAGGGAAAGTGAAATGTGGCAATTGCGGATACGCACTTATGAGTATTAAAATACAGTCCGGTAAACAGTACCTGAGATGTACGAAGCGTCTGAACAACAAAGCCTGCCCGGGGTGCGGGAAGGTTTATACTGAAGATGTGGAGAATTATGTATATAAAGAGATGGTACGTAAGCTGCGCGAAGGACAGTCTCCTGCCGCTTATACGAAGTTAAAGGAAAATCCGCAGGTAAAGCAGATTTACAGGGAGATTGAGGAAATGGAAAAGGAGATTTCTCTGCTTGTGGATTCTCTGGCAGGTGCCGGAGAAACACTGACAGATTATATTAATCAGAGAGTGGAAGAAATAGACCAGATACATCAGTTAAAGCTGGAGAAATTATCGGTGCTTGCGGAGAATCATGCGACACCGGAGCAGATGGAAAAGGTAGCATCTAATATAAGTCTGTGGGGAGAGATTGATTTTGAGGAGAAGAGGTTTACAGTTGATAAGATGATCAGGTCACTTAAGGTATTTCCCGGATCAGTCCAGATACAATGGAAATTCTGATATATAACAGTCCGGCAGAGCGTAAATTTTTGTCTTTACGCTCTGCCGATGGTCTTATTATTTTTCGGTCAGTGGTTTGTTCTTTATAAGCATTTCGCGAATTACGTTTTGCGTATATTCTCCGACATGCCTCTTATCTTCTTTGCTCAGTTCATCCGGATAGATCGGCTTACCGTATTCTACTACAACTTTTGCAGGAGATATCTTCGGGAAGTGTGCCTCGAAAATGTTGGCTGAATTGCTGATCGCAATTGGGATGATCGGGCAATTGGCCTTGGTAGCGATTTTGAAGCTTCCTTCATGGAAGGGAAGCATGTCCAGCTCATCTTTATTTCTGTTTCGGGTTCCTTCCGGGAAAATACAGATGGAAATTCCGGATTTTACTTTGTCTACTGCGGTCAGGATCGTTTTGAGTCCCTGTTTGATGTCTTTCCTGTCAAGGAAGAGACAGTGGAGATAACGCATCCATGTGGAAAGAAGAGGAATTTTCTCCATCTCTTTTTTGGCAATGTAGCCTGTACGGATCGGACAGCGGGAGTAAGTAAGAAGTATGTCGAAGTAGCTTCTGTGGTTGCCGATATAAAGTACAGGTGTGTCCTTTGGCACATTTTCTTCTCCGATCACAGTAATCTTTGCACCGGTGATCTTAAGGATAAATCGGAATACTGCCTGGATGATCCTAAGGGAGCTGATATCCTTCTTTTCAGGAGAAAATCTGCCGATGATCCATTCGACCAGCAGGATGGGGATGGACAGGATCAGGTATCCGATCACAACAATACAGACGAGGATAAATCGTATCATTCGTTAATTCCTTTCCGGGCATTATATAATGCTGATGCCCATATATAAGTATAGAAGTTATTATAAGGAATTATGAGATATCCTGCAAGAAATAAATCATAGTATAATGATTTTTTGGCATTAAATAAAGCACTCAGGACAGGATTCTTTCCTGCAGAAAAGCAGTTACTGTCGGATATATAGCATAGAGTATGGTAATAACAGGGCTGTATCCGGCATAGAATATTTAGCGAAGAATGAGCAGGGGTGCATTATGGGCAAAAGGACAGGAGGACTGCTCTGTGTGTTGCTGTTGGCTCTTTTGCCGGCGGGCTGTCAGTTTATCAGGATTGAGGAGGGCGAACGTACACCTCTGGAATATACGATCGTAAAGCAGGAGGAAATTCCGGAAGAAATTTCAGAACTGATGGAACAGAAGAAAAAGAAAGTATTTCAGATGACCTATCAGGTGGGAGATATAAGGTATCTGATGAAGGGATATGGAGAGCAGCTTACAGGAGGGTACAGTATTCAGGTGGAGGAGGTTTCCGAATCAGAGAACGCAGTATTCTGCAAGACAAGGCTGATAGGTCCGGAGAAAGCGGATGCAGGCAGTGAACCGTCTTATCCCTGTATTGTCCTGAAAATCAGAGAAACAGAGAAACCGATAGAATTTTTGGGTTTTATCATAAAGTAAACAGAGAAAGGAAGGAAGCAGGTTGGAATTAAAAAAAGAAAGTATTCAGATGCTGCGGATCAAAAATAAAGCGACAGCGCAGGCGACTTTTGACGAGGACTATAATGTGCCCGATGTGAAACCGGATATCGGGAGACTGGTGCAGAGCAAAGCGGATGTTTCCATGGAGGAAGTGAGGCTGAGTGAAGGAAGAGCGCTTCTTAAAGGGACATTAAATGCAGATTTGCTTTATGTGGGGGAAAAAGAGGGCAGGATTTACAGCCTTTCTGCGAAGCTTCCGCTGGATGAGATGATTAATCTGGAGGGAATCGAAGGGGGAGATAAGCTGTGTCTGAAATGGGAGATTGAGGATCTCAGTGTTCATATGATCCATTCCAGAAAACTGAATATTAAAGCAATTGTAACTTTTTATGCAGTGGTAGATGAACTGGCAGTCGTTGAACTTCCGGTTTCCGCAGAGGATCAGGAAGTCTCTGTGAAAACGGAGAAAATCCGGCTTATGAGTCTTCGTGTACATAAAAAAGATACTCTGCGCATTAAGGATGATATTACTCTTGCGTCAAACAGACCGAATGTAGAAAACCTTCTGTGGTATATGGCTGAACCGAGGAATCTGGACCTGCGGCCGGGAGAGAACAAACTCCGGGTGAAAGGAGAGCTTGCAGTTTTTCTTCTGTATACAGGGTATGAAGAGGAGAATCCACCTCAGTGGCTGGAGTATACCATGCCTTTTTCCAATGAGATGGAATGCAGTGGCTGTATGGAAGATCTGATCCCACATATTGAGGTGTCTCTTCTTCATCAGGGGATAGAGGTAAAGCCTGATCCGGATGGTGAAGAACGTATCCTGCAGGTGGATGTGGTACTGGAATTAAATATGAAAATGTACAGGGAAGAGGAGCATGAACTTCTTCTTGATGCATACAGCCCACACAAAGAATGTGTTCTTCATCGGAAAAAGGAAATGTTGGAAAGTCTTCTGGTACGGAATTTTTCCAGGTGTCGTCTGACAGACCGGATAGAAGTTAAGGAGAGTCAGGGAAAAGTTTTGCAGCTTTGCCACAGCAGCGGTAAGGTAAAAGTAGATAAGACCAGGATTACGGATAAGGGAATTGTGGCAGAAGGAATTGTGGCACTCAAGATCCTGTATATTATTGGAAATGATGAAATGCCGTTTTATTCTATGGATGCCATGCTTCCGTTTACCCATCTGATCGAGGCAGAAGAGATCGGGAAGGATTGCACATATTTACTTCAGGCTGACCTTGAACAGCTTTCCACTGCAATGGCAGATGGGGATGAGATTGAAGTCAAGGCGGCGGTGGGACTGAATGTGCTTGTGTTCAGACAGTGGGAAGAGCAGCTTATTGAATCTGTGGAAGAACAGCCGCTGGATCGTAAGAAACTGGAAAGTATGCCGGGAATTACGGTCTATATTGTAAAGGCCGGAGATACCCTGTGGGATATTGCAAAGAAATTTTATACAACTGTGGATGAGATTTCGGGTGTGAACAGTCTTACGGAAAAAGAGGTAAAGCCGGGGCAGTCGTTAATTCTTGTCAGGCAGGGATGATAATGAAAAAAATTTCCGGAAAAAATGAAAACTCCTATATTGAAAACTAAAAAAAAATGATTTAAAATATGCGCAAAGAGTTTTATTGTATACAAAGTACAAATATAATTGCGAAAGTACAGTTATATACGGATGATATTGTTGGAAACGGAGGATTTTATGCGTTTACGTGCATTGGCGAAGATAAATCTGGGACTGGATATTCTCAGAAAGAGAGAGGATGGCTATCATGAAGTCCGGATGATCATGCAGACGATACAGATGTATGATGTTCTGGAGATGAAGAGGGTGAGGAAGCCGGGGATTTCCCTGTCTGTCAATTATTCCTATATTCCGAATGATGAACGAAATCTGGTGTATAAGGCGGCGAAGCTTCTGATGGATGAATTTCAGGTTAAGGGTGGTGTGGATATCCATCTTGAGAAATTTATTCCTGTGGCAGCAGGTATGGCAGGCGGAAGCTCGGATGCGGCAGCTGCACTGGTGGGGATCAACCGGCTTTTTAAACTGGGACTGAGCCAGAAGGAGCTGATGGATCGTGCTGTGAATATCGGGGCAGATGTTCCGTACTGTGTGATGAGAGGAACTGCCCTGGCAGAGGGAATCGGGGAGAAACTGACCAGGATCACTCAGGTGCCGGACTGTTTTGTACTGATCGGTAAGCCCGGAATCAATGTTTCCACCAAAGCTGCCTATGAGAGCCTTCAGCTGGATAAGATTTCTTCTCATCCGGATATTGACGGGATGATAGGAGATATAGAACGTGGAGATCTTCTGGCAATGACACAGAAGATGGGAAATGTTTTTGAGCCGGGAATTATAGAGAAATATCCTGTAATTGGCGAAATCAAAGCACTGATGGAGAGTCATGGTGCGTTAAAGGCGATGATGAGTGGAAGTGGTCCTACAGTGTTCGGAATCTTTGATGATCGTGAGAAGATGGAGGCGGCAGCAGAGGTTCTCAGAGAGAGCCGGCTGGCGAAGACGGTTTTTGCCACAGAAGTAACGAAAGCAGGAGGGAATACAAATGACAAGTGATTTTTCAGTAAATATGAATGAATATCTTCCATTAAGGGATGTGGTTTTTAATACGCTGCGTCAGGCAATCCTGAAGGGCGAACTGAAACCTGGTGAGAGACTGATGGAGATTGCGCTGGCAGAGAGACTTGGCGTGAGCAGAACTCCTATCAGAGAGGCAATGCGTAAGCTGGAGCAGGAAGGTCTGGTAGTGATGATCCCGAGACGTGGTGCCCAGGTTGCCAATATCACAGAGAAGGATCTGAATGATGTTCTGGAGGTTCGTATTGCTCTTGAGAATGTAG
>OLRJ01003115.1_pt1 | contig 11424 bp, 7 predicted proteins | sample 1672741 | NCBI WGS metagenome assembly OLRJ01 (sample SAMEA3136719, study PRJEB25190) | human gut metagenome | biome: human gut; feature: human-associated habitat; material: faeces | place: Austria | collected 2013
CCAGCCGACCACCTCATTTGTGCGGTGTTACCTAAAATCAGTGTAGCAGATACACCTTCAGCCCCTCCGCGCCAGCGATGCTGACTGTTTTCGTCAGCAAATCCCCTTCCGCTTCCAGCGCCGCCCAGAATGTGCCGCCGTTCGCGAACACCTCGATGACACCGCGGTCGAGAATCACGCGAATCGGCTCATTGACGTCCAGATGCGCGTCTGCCGCATCCTGCCCCAGCACAGGCTGAATGTGCAGACGTGCATTCTCCGCCGTCAGCACCGTATCGCCGATGGTCAGCGTCAGCGGCTGATTCGGCTTGCAGCGGAAAAGCAGCTCACACGGCGTGTCTGCCAGCGGGAACTCTGCCGAATCGCTCCTGCGCGGCAGGAAGAGCGGCTCGCCGCGCACAGCATCCAGTTCCCGCACGGGCTGGAAGGCAAGGCGGATGCCATCCGGCGTGCGGCGCAGGGAAAGCTCCGCCGGAATCGCCATCATGCTGTGGAAACCGCGCGTGTCATCCTTCATCCGCAGCCATGCGACGCTGATGACGCGCTCAGGCACGTTCGCGTAGGTCTGCGCAGCGTAGGGGAGGCGGGTCGCATAGGCCATCAGCACAGGCGTTTCGGGCGTGAAGCGGAATCCGTCAAACGCACCGAGCATGTAGTAACCATCCGCAGACCAGAACACCCACTTGTCAGCGCCGTCGATGGGCAGGCGGAACAGGTCGGGGCACTCCCACATGCCGTTGGCGTTCAAACGGCTGGCTTCCGTCCAGTGGAGCAGGTCAGGAGAGCGGAAAATTGCAAATTCGCTGGCGTCGAGGTACAGCACCATGATGTACGCGGCGGATTCGGGATGATAGAAAACCTTCGGGTCGCGGTTCCCCCCGGCGATGTGCGGCAGAAGGAAAGCATCGGAGCGGGTGAGCGTTTCGCCGCCGTCGCGGGAAATCATCAGGCGCTGCGTGTGCAGATTCCCCGCTTGCTTTGACCATTCGTTCGACCCGCCCGCCGCGGTGTAGTAGAACAGCAGCGTGTTTTTTCCCAACCCGGACGCATTTTCCGCGTCGCAGAACGCGCTGCCCGAATAGACCGTGCCGGTGTCATCGGGCGCGGCAGCGACGGGGCGGTGCGTCCAGTGCAGCAAATCGCGGCTGACGGCGTGCCCCCAGTGCATATTCCCCCAATTCAGCCCGAACGGATTCCACTGGTAGAATAGGTGGTATGCCTCGCCAACGCGAATCAGACCGTTCGGGTCGTTGTGCCAGCCGAACGGGGGCGTGAAGTGCAGCAGCGGGCGCGCATCCGGCGCGTACACCGGGGGTTCGTCGGAGACAGAAATGCCGGACAGCAGGGCATCATCCGCATCACTGGAGAGAACTTCCAGCGTCTGGCGGAACCACGCGGACGCATCCATGCAGCCGACGAAATCAGCGTCATCCGGCGCGCAGAGGCGAACATCCGCCTCCTGAACTTTTCGTCCGGCAAGCAAGAAATGCAGCTTGCAGAGAGGCGCATCGCGGCGCGTCGGGAAGAGCAGAAACGGGGCAGTAAGCGAAATCATCATCGGAAAAACGACCTCCTTACAGCAGATTGTAAAGGCGAAAAGGGCGGATGTCAAGGCTTTATGCGTGCGGTTTGCATTTTTGTTCTGAAATTTTCCCGAAACGTCTCTTGACGAAAGCGCACGAAACAGCTACAATAAAGTGTCTTAATGTGTTCTGACGGAGCGAAAGGGGTTAGGGACATGAGCACGAAGTTTATTTTTGTCACTGGCGGCGTTGTTTCCTCGCTGGGCAAGGGCATCACGGCGGCGTCACTGGGGCGTCTGCTGAAATGCCGCGGTCTGCGCGTTTCCATCCAAAAATTTGACCCGTATATCAACGTTGACCCCGGTACGATGAGTCCGTATCAGCACGGCGAAGTGTTCGTGACGGACGACGGCGCGGAAACTGACCTCGACCTTGGTCACTACGAGCGCTTTATTGACGAATCCCTGACGCAGGCGGCAAACGTGACCTCCGGCCGCGTCTACAAGACTGTTATCGACCGTGAGCGGCAGGGCGGCTACCTCGGTGCGACGATTCAGGTCATCCCGCACATCACCGACGAAATCAAGCGCAACATCCTCCTTGTTTCCAAGCAGGAAAACGCGCCGGACGTGGTGATTACCGAAATCGGCGGCACGGTTGGCGACATTGAGAGCCAGCCGTTCCTTGAGGCTATCCGCCAGATGCGCGCGGAAGTTGGCTTTGAAAACAGCCTGTATATTCACGTTACCCTCATCCCCTTCCTGAAGGCGGCGGGTGAGCTGAAAACGAAGCCCACGCAGCACTCCGTCAAGGAACTCGGCGGCATCGGCATCAGTCCGGACATCCTTGTTTGCCGCTGTGAACACGAAGTGCCCGCTGAAGTGCGCGCGAAGATTGGCCTGTTCTGCAACTTGCCGGCTGATCGCGTGTTCCAGAACCTGAATGCCCGCTCCATCTATGAAGTGCCGCTGATGCTGCACAAGGAAGGACTGGACGAGAAAGTCTGCCAGCTGCTGGGACTGACGGGCTTGAGCTGTGACTTGACCGAGTGGGAGACCATGGTTGAGCGCCAGCTGAACCCCATCCGCGAGACGACGATTGCCCTTGTCGGCAAGTACGTCGAGCTGCCGGATGCGTACCTGTCCATTGTCGAGGCGCTGACGCACGGCGGCATTGCGCATCAGGCGAAGGTGCACATCAAGTGGGTGCAGTCGGCGGATTTGACGCAGGAGAATGTGGCGGAGGCGCTGGAAGGCTGCCACGGCATCCTCGTGCCGGGCGGATTTGGTCAGCGCGGCTTGGAGGGCAAGATGATTGCCATCCAGTACGCCCGTGAACACAAGATTCCGTTCCTTGGCATTTGCCTGGGGATGCAGATGGCGGTTATCGAATACGCCCGCAACGTGCTGAACCTGCGCGGCGCAAGCTCCACCGAGCTTGACCCCAACACGCTCTATCCGGTGATTGACCTGATGGCTGATCAGAACCTTGACATGCTGGGCCACACGATGCGTCTGGGCAAGTATCGCTGTGCGCTCAAGCATGACACGAACAGCTACAAGGCGTATGCGCAGGAGGAAATCTGGGAGCGTCACCGCCATCGCTATGAATTTAACAATGATTACCTGACCCGCTTTGAAGAGGGCGGCATGACCATTGCGGGCAAGAACCCTGACCGCAATCTGGTGGAGATTGTTGAGATTCCCGACCATCCGTGGTATGTGGCGGTGCAGTTCCATCCGGAATTGAAGAGCCGTCCGAACCGTCCGCATCCGCTGTTCCGCGAGTTCGTCGGCGCGGCGCTTGCCTACCAGGATAAGTAAACATACAGTTCTTCAAGGCCGTCTGCGCGCTGTGCAGGCGGCTTTTACTTTGGAATGAAAGAAATATTCGAATATAAAGCGAAAAGCCTTGAAAAAATTATAAAATTGCAGGATTTGACGCTAAATGTTTCATAAATCTCTTGAAAAGAACGCCGCAAAACGGTATAATAACGCTATTCCCAAAGGATTTTGAGCACATGGAGGATGAAACAATGAGGGCGTCATTTTCCGACCGCTTTTATATCGCCGCGCCGCAGGGCGTGGCCGTCAAGCTGAGCGACATGCTCTCTTCCGCGCAGATTATTCCCAGCGGTGTTGTGCATACGGGGGATGAAGCCGTCCGCGCGGCGAAGGATGGCGCGCTGCTGCTGACGACGTACCGACTGCCGGATATGACCGGAGAGGAGTTGGCCAGCCGGCTGGGCGAGGCCGCTGATGTGGTGATGATCGTTCCGCAGGATTATGAGGGCGAGGAAGCCGAGAACGTCATCATGCTGCATAATCCCATCAGCCAGGATGCGCTGGTGCAGAGCCTGAAAACGCTGGCGCACTGCCGTCTGCGCATGCAGCAGCTCCGCGCACGAGCTGAAAAGCTGTCGCGCACGCTGGAGGAGCGCAAGCTGATCGACCGCGCCAAGGGCAAACTGATGGATACGCTGCATCTGACCGAATCCGAGGCGCATTACCGCATTCAGAAAGCGAGCATGGATTCCGGCAGGCGCATTGCCGACGTTGCGCGGGAAATTTTGGATTCGGCAGAAAATCTGGCCAGTTAAAATTAAAAAACGAGAAGGAATCCGTTCTTTCCATCCGAGCCGTTCGGAAGGGAGAGGACGGATTTTTTGTTTTTGGCGGCAGATGCAAGAATTCCCGGCGTTCGTTCGTCTATTTGACAGAAACAGGTGGAGCCATATGCGGCAAAGTATGGTATACTGGTTTTCGCGTGAAATTTCAAAAAAGAGGGAAAAGCGTCCACAAAAAGGGAATCGGCTTCGTCTAATCAAAGGACGAAGAAGTTTGCTTTGCGTGTGAAGGAGGTAACGATTCGTGAGTTCAAATAGAATGGCCGCGCTGGCGTTGGCTGCGCTGATGGCCTGCATGCCGATGGAAGTCTTTGCAGAGGCTACGCCGTCGGAAGCGGAGGCCACGCAGACCCCGGACGCCGCCGAAACGCCTGAAAATACGGAAACGCCGGAGGAAACGCCGACTCCTGCGCCGGATCAGGGGCCGGTGGCCACCCTGCTTCCACAGGAAACGCCGCGCCCCGTGGAGACGCAGCTTCCGGAGCCGGAAGAGACGGAAGACTGGAAGCCCTGGGGACAGGCATGGGCCGAGTTGGCAGATGGCACGCATACGGCCGGTTCGCTGACCGAAGTGCTCGCATGGCTGGAAAACGCGCTGGACGAGGACGAAAATGCGACTGTCTATATCCGCGTTTCGGACGAAATCACGGCGGAAAATGTTGCGCAGCGGCTGTTTGAACGCGTGAGCTTCGAGGCGGACGGCGACGTGTTCGACGTGGACAACCACGACTATGTGGTGCTTGTCGATTCGGACGATGTGCAGACGCTTGAACTGGACGGTGAAGAGGAGGAAGATATCCGCTTCTCCATTCGCGTGCAGGTGCAGCGCAAGGACGCGCAGAACGTGAAACCGGAAAAACCGACGGAGACGGAAGCGCCTGCTGAGACGGAAGCGCCCGCCGAGACGGAAGCGCCCGCCGAGACGGAAGCGCCTGCCGAGACGGAAACGCCTGGGGAACCCGAAATGACGCCTGCGCCGACGGAAAGCGTGCAGCCCACGCCGACGCCGGAGGTCACGCCCGAACCGACGCGGACGCCGGGCGTGACGCTTGAGGTGACGGCAGAGGATTACACCCCCGGCGTTTGGACCAATATCACGCCGACGTTCACCCTTTCCGGCATTCCGGAGGGGAGCGAAGAATATGTCTACGGCGTGTTCATCTGCAACGAGAAACTGATTCTGCTTTCCAACGGCAACAACACCTATACGCCCACGGACGAGGGGTGGACCAGCGTGCGTTTTGCCGTGCTGGATAAGCTGGGCGACGTGCAGGCATTGTCGGATCAATACGACATGCTGCTGGATTTCACCCCGCCGGACGGGCCGTATCTCAGCGGTGACGACGAATGCAAGACGGTCTGCTATGTCACGGCCGACGACGGGCTCAGCGGCCTGAACGGTATCTCCTACGATGGCGGCGAAACGTGGGACGAGTATACCGATCCCGAACAGGAAATGTCTTTCCTCGGCGACGTGGGCGACACGGTGGAAGCCGGGGAAATCTGCGTGCGCGACAATGCGGGCAACATTTCCTATAATGCGGAATCCTTCACCTTCGGCAAAAAGAAGCGCACCGGAACGGGCACGGGGACAGGCGCCAAGCCGATTCGCCACGTCAAAGAGACGATGGATTATTCCAAAGCGAATTATAACGCGCTGGAACTGAGCGTTTCCGACGCGCCGCAGACGGAACTGGCCATCGGCGGCACGGCAATCAATCTGTCGCTGCGCAGCGAGGGACAGACGGAAGCCTTTACCGCCGAACTGACGACGTGGCAGACCACGGCGGCGGAAACGCAGACCGCGCCCAACGCGCTCGTGCTGACCGCCGCCAGCGAGGCGCAGACCAACGTCTGGCATTTTGGCGGCGAAGCCTATAAGCTGCTGTACAACAGCGGCGTGGAGTATCTGGTGTTCGCGTCGGGCGACTACATCGCCGTCATTCCGACGGCGGGTTTCACCGGCGGCACGCAGTACGGCAAGCTCAAGGCGGGCGGCGTTTCGACCCGGAAGTTTGAATATACGCTCATTCAGGACGAAGCGCTGCGCGAAACGACGCTCAGTGTGCAGGTGGAGGGCGAGACCTATCTGCTTGAGGAAAACACGGAAAGCCCGATGTACCGTTACGATGTGCTCGTCGGCACGAAGGACATGATGCAAAACCCCTACGAAAGCTATAAGCCCAGCAAGGAGGCCGTATAAATGAAAAAAACAGCAAGTCTCGGCGCGCTGCTGCTCGCGCTTGCCCTGCCCCTTGCGGCGCAGGCGGAAACCGTGTTCGCCGGGGAAGTGACGGCGGAGACGGCGCAGGTCATCGCCGCGCCCTACGGCGGTCTGGTGGAGGATGTACGCGTGCGCGTCGGCGACAGCGTGAAGATCGGCGACCCGATTGCCACCGTGGAAACCGCCAAAACCTACGCCTCGACGGATGGCACGGTCAGCGGTGTGTTTGCCCACGAGGGCGACAGCGCGGACGGCGTGAAAACCCAATACGGCGCGCTGGTCTACATCGAGCCGATCAACCGCTTCACGCTGGCGTGCAGCACCGAAAAGGGCTACAATTCCAGCGAAAACCGCTACATCCACATCGGCGAGACCGTGTTCCTCAAATGCACCAAGGACGGCAGCCATCAGGGGCGCGGCGTGGTGACCGGATTGGATGAAAAAGATGACGGCAAGTTCACCGTGGAGGTCACGGGCGGCGAATTCTACATGGGCGAAACCGTTGATATCTACCGCAGCGGCGACTACGCGAACGCCAGCCGCATTGGCCGCGGCACGGTCGGCCGAACGCAGACCGTCGCCGTCAACGCGGAGGGCAGCGTGCTCAAGATGCACGTGAAGGCGGGCGACACGGTGGAGCGCGGCGAGCTGCTGTTTGAAACCGTGCGCGGCACGCTCGACGGGCTGTATGCGCCGGAAAAACAGGTGGTCAGCGACGTGGCGGGCGTGATCGCGACGGTGGACGCGGGCAACGGCGCGACCGTCGAAAAGGACGCGAAAATCGCGACGATCTACCCGAACAACGCGATGCAGGTCAAAATGGTCATTTCCGAAGCGGATTTGATGGACGTGACCGTCGGCGGCAAGGCCGAAATTGAGTTCAACTGGGACGCGGACAGCGGCCGCCGCTTTGAAGGCACGATTTCCTCCATTTCGTATCTGAGCGAAAAGAAGGATGACAGCGCGGCGAGCCAGAGCGCGCAGTATGTCGCCTATGTCGATTTCACGCCGGATGAGACCGTGCGCATCGGCATGACCGTGATTGTGTATGTGGAGTAACGAACTCCTTCCGTTTCGCTTCGCTCAACACCTCCCTCAAGGAGGGAGGCAGGGGAAGCGCTATACCAAGGCTCCCTCTTCGAGGGAGCTGTCAGCCGAAGGCTGACTGAAGGAGTAAGAAGTAAACAAAGAAAGGACACCAAAATGAAAAAGATACTTTCGATTCTTCTCGCGCTGGCTTTGATGCTGGGCGCGGCCTTTGCCCTGGCGGAGGGCAACGTAACCATCGCCGTGCAGGGCATGAACGACTTCAACGACTACATTCAGAGCATGGTCGTCTATGGCGACAGGCTGCTGCTGTCCAGCTGGGACAGGCTCTACACGTGGGACAACGCCACCCGCAAGCTGACCGAGGTGGATGGGTATGGCGAGCTGGAAAGCACGCTCACCGGCGACGGCGAGACCCCCGGCGTGCTGGACCTGAACGACGGCGATTACGCCTACCTGGACGGCAATCTCTATATCGTCGGCGGCAGGCTCTACCGCATGGCGACGGTCACCGATTCGGACGGCAACGCGAGCAACCAGCTTGTCGAACTGCTGATCGCCGACGACGGCGCGCTGTCGCTGGGCGAAGTGATTGACTTGGGCGACGCGCTCTGCATCACCGAAAGCGATGGCGACCAGACCTATTCCTACACCCGCAGCCTGAGAAACCCGTGCTCCTTTGGCAACACGCTCTACGCGCTTTCCTACGGCGACGAGCTGGAGCTGCTGGCGCTGAACCTTGAGGACGAGACTGTGGAAACGCTGACGCTCGATGTGGACGGCGATGTGCAGAGCATCGCGCCCTACACCGAGGGCAAGCTGCTGATGATCGTCAACAACTACGACGCAGACCCCGTAACCACCACCCTCTGCCTGTATGACATCGAAAACGAGGAAGCGGCCGAGCTGGGCGCGCTGCCGACGGCGGATTACGACACGCCCTCCGGCATCAGCTATGACGAGGCGCGCGGCAAGCTGTACTATGTGCTTTCCGGCAGCGTCTGGCGCATGGATGTGACCGAGGACGGCCTCGGCGAGCCGGAGGAGTTCGGCGATATGCCGATGAGCTATGCGAGCGGCAACGGCGTGGTCTATGGCGATCTGTATGTGCTGGCCGATTCTGACGCGGTGGTCGGGCGCGACGTGACGCTCGACAAGCTGCCCGCCCAGCGCCTGCGCGTGGCAAACGGCGGCTATGAAGACGCCATCGGCAAGGCCTATTACAGTTTCACTGACAAGCATCCGGAATACATGGTCTCCATCGCTACTTCGCTCAACTCGGATAACCTGCTGCAAAGCATGATGAACCGCGATTCCTCTGTGGATATCTACACCCTGTCCAGCACGGACAGCGCGTTTGCCGCCCTGATGAACCGCGGCTTTATGGCCGAACTGGACGGTGACGCGACACTTTCTGACGCGGTGGACGGGATGTATGGCTATCTCAAGGATTACGTCACGAAGGACGGCCACATCTACGCCCTGCCGATGTCCGGCTATGCGAACATCATGAATATCAACACCAAGCTGCTGACCGAGAAGCTGGGCTACGACGTGCCGGATTCGTGGGCCGGGCTGTTTGGCATTCTGGCCGATATCTCGAATACCGGGAAGCTGGAAGACATGCCGGAAGTCATGATCATCGATCAGGGCTATGACAAGGAAAATTTCCGCAGCCAACTGTTTTATATGATGCTGGCGGATTACTTCACGTGGCTCGACGCGGGCGAGGAGAATCTGACGCGCGGCACGCAGGTGCTGACCGATCTGTGCGCGGCGTTTGAAACCGTCGATTGGGATAACCTCGGCCTGCGCGAGCAGGATGATTCCGAGGATGGCAGCACGATCACGCTTGATTACAGCTATAATAACGTGCTGCTGGAAATGTCGAGCTTGAGCCTGTATAGCTATGTCAGCTCGGACGGAGAGCAGGCCACGCCCGTTGCGCTCTCCGTGGTGGAGGGTGAAAAGCCGCTCATCGGGCAGGAAGTGACGTTTGCGTTCGTCAACCCGTTCTCCGAGCACAAAGAGGAAGCCTGCGAGTATCTGGCCGACGCCTGGCAGCTGGTGGCCCAGGGGAACAAAATCATGCTCAGCCCGAACGAGAGCGAGCCGGTGCTCAATTCGTATTACGAGGAAAACCTCAAGAGCTTCAACAACTCGATTGCCGATTTGCAGAAAACGCTTGACAAGACCGAGGACGAAGAGGCCCGCGAGTCGCTGCAAAACGATCTGAATTCCATGAAGGAATGGCTGACCGAATACGAGGAGCGCGGCAAATACGACGTCAGCCCCGAACAGATTGAGATTTACCGCGCGTTCGGCGACAACATGACCGTGCAGGAGAGCCTCATCTGGAACATGGACGACGGCGCGAACCAGATACAGCAGTATCTCGACGGCGCGATGAACGCGCAGCAGCTGGCCGGCGCGCTGGAAAAGACGCTGCAAATGCAGAAGCTGGAGGGCAACTAAACCCGCATGTTTGAAAAGAAAAAATCCGTCTGGCTGTTTCTGCTGCCGGGGCTTGCGATGCTGATGATCTTTTACATCGTGCCTTTTTTCAGCGGCATCGGGTACAGCCTGACGGACGGAAGCTACAAAAACGCGTTTGTCGGCCTGCAAAACTACCGCGATTTGTGGGGCAACAGCATGTTTTTGCTGGGGCTGAAAAACACGATGGAGCTGTCGCTTATCTGTGCGCCGCTGCTGTGGGTGTTCTCGTTCCTGCTGGCCAGCGCGCTGAGCGCGATCAAGCCCTTCGGCGGGTTTTTCCGTTCCAGCGTGCTGATGCCGTATCTGACGCCGTCCTCCGCCATTCTGCTGGTGTGGCTGGTGATTTTTGATTACGGCGGGCCGGTGAACCGCATGCTCGAAGCGATGGGCATGGAGCGGGTGATGTGGCTGACCAGCGGCGCGCTGCGCCTGCCGGTCGTGCTGATGTTTCTGTGGAAGAATCTGGGTTTCTGCCTGATCATCTTCCTGGCGGCGCTGCAATCCATCCCCCAGCCGCTTTACGAATATGCGCAGCTGGAAGGCGCGGGCTTTTTCACCCGCGCTTTCCGCATTACGCTGCCGATGATTACGCCGACGGCGTTTCTGGTGTTCGTGCTGGCATGGATCAACGCGTTCAAAATCTTCAAAGAGGTGTATTTCATCGCGGGCGCGTATCCGGATTACTCGGTTTACACCCTGCAAAACTACATGAACAACATGTTTGGCAAGCTGAATTATCAGCTGGTGACGGCCGCGGCCTATTCCTTCGGCCTGATCGTGTTCGCGCTGTTCGGCGCGCTGTTCTTCCTGCAAAAGCGGGCGGCGCGCGGGCTGAATTGAGGTGAGGCGGATGGAGAAACAAAAGCTTCGCCTGATGCGCGTTAAACGAAAGCACATCCTCGCGCGGCTGCTGCTGTCGCTTGCGGCGGTGGTCATTCTGCTGCCGGTGGTGCTGACGGCGCTGTATTCCTTTTTTTCCCCGAATGAAATCAAGGCGTTCATGCAGACGCGCGGCAGTTTCGACGCGGCGAGCCTGATGGAGATCAAGCTTTCGCCGAACATGTTTTCCCTCAGCCAATATTACAAAATTCTGATCGAGGACATGACGATTCTGCGCTACTTCGTCAATTCGGCGATGTATACTGCGGCGATTCTCTTTGGGCAGGCGCTGCTCATTCCGGCGATGGCCTACGCGCTCTCCCGTTTCAAATTCCGAGGGCGGGACGCGCTGTTCTTCGTCGTGATCATGCTGATGCTTCTGCCGTTTCAGGTGACGATGGTGCCCAACGTCATTACGCTGCGCGCGATGGGGCTGCTGGACACGATTTGGGCGATCATTCTGCCGATGACGGTCGCGCCGTTTTACATCTTTCTGCTGCGGCAGTACATGGTTGGCCTGCCGGGTGAGATGATCGAGGCGGCGCAGATCGACGGCGCGGGCACGTTCCGCTGTTTCATCCACGTGGTTCTGCCCGTCTGCCAGCCGATTCTCGGCGCGGCGGTGGCGC
>OLRJ01003119.1_pt1 | contig 11417 bp, 5 predicted proteins | sample 1672741 | NCBI WGS metagenome assembly OLRJ01 (sample SAMEA3136719, study PRJEB25190) | human gut metagenome | biome: human gut; feature: human-associated habitat; material: faeces | place: Austria | collected 2013
TATACCCTCACTACTGTGAGGAAACATTTAATGTCTATACGTTTTTTAATCACCGTAAGCACTATTACACACAAATCTTTTCCGTATTTTCTTTATATATTTAATATGCAGAAAAATTACAAAAAAAGTTCAAACCATTTTCTTTTTTAAATACTTTTCAGCCCCATATACACCTCATCAAGAAACATCCCAAATACAGTTCTGATTTCCTCGCTGTTTTTTACCATCTCTGTTGCGAATACTTTTTTTTCGCTTTTTTCTCTTTCTGTCATACCTGCAATTCTTTTCTTTTCGCTACCAATTCCATTAAGTGCCATGATTTCATCAATCAGAATCTTTTTGATAAGCCTGTAGAATGGAGAAGAAAAATCACCTTCGCCATTAGAACCGGCATATTTTGATAATTCCTCACTTGCTGCTGCTCTTTCTTTGATTTCTTTGATGTATGGCACCAGGATATCGCCGTCCAGTTTCAGCCCCATTTTACTGTTTATCTCGTCAATAATATCTGATAACAGTGCCTCTTTATTTACAGTATCCTTTCCTGCACCAAATCCATCCGCAACCACTTCTTCTCCACCGGATAGAATTTCTTTTTTAGTCTCCTTTTCTTTTTTCTGTGAGAAATCACTCGCCTTTATCGCATTAATGATTTCGTCCAATCCGTCTGAGTCTACGCTCCTTGAATCCATTACTTTTTTGTATTCTTTTAAGAAGATGTACTTTTTATATAAATCTTCGTTATCCATTTCTGTCGCTAATGACAGAAAAGAATATGCACGCACAAAACAACGGATACTGCTTTCAACCACTTTTTTGCTGTCTCCCAATTTATCCAGTTTTCTTGATACTTCATTGAGTGTATAAGCGATATATGCGGCGTCTGCATTTGTTTTGTTATCTTTCAGTATTAACTGGCATGCCTTGTCAATCTCCTCAGAAATAAGGATTCCGGATGTTGTAATATCTTTATCAGCTTTTTTCAGGTCATCAGCCGTAATATCTTCAGAGAGTACTGTTGTTGTGTAAAACGGTTTGAAAGCGCTTCGGATGTCCTCGCATGAATTTACGAAATCAATAATGACAGGTGATTTTTCATATGGCGGACATGGTCTATTCAGTCTTGAAAGCGTCTGCACTGCGTTTACTTCTTTCAGCGGCTTCATAATATACATGCCGCAAAGTTTCGGCTGGTCAAATCCGGTCTGGTATTTGTCAGCAACGACCATGATTCCATATTCATTTGTGTCAAATGCGGCAGCAGTCTTATTTTCAGAAAATCCGTTCATGCCAGTCTCTGTATACTCTACGCCATCAATCTTTACCATACCGGAAAAGGCAACTAATGCTTTTGTCACTCTGCCTTTTTTCAACAGTTTCTTATCAATTGCTCTTTTTACTTCAACAGCCTCTTCACGTGATGCGCATAAAACCATTGCTTTTCCATTACCGTTAAGCTGTCTCGTGACCTTTTCAGCGAAATTATCAACGATGATTTCAAGCTTCTGGTTGATGTTCTCAGGATTCAGGCTTATTGCTTTCGCAATTGCTTTTTTAGCTGCCATCTTATTCAGTGTAGGGTCATTGTCTATGGTTTTATTTAACCGGTAATAAGTCGTGTATTCAATATAATGTCCAAACACATCAACGATATAACCCTCTTCCACTGCCTGTTTCATGGAATATGTATGAAATGCTTCCTTCTTTCCGTTTTCTTTTTCGGTTCCGAACATCTGGATAGTTTTGGCTTTTGGCGTAGCGGTAAAAGCAAACATGGCAACGTTTGGCTGCCTTCCGGTCCTCTGTGTTTCTGCCGTAATAATATCCTGTGCGTCTGACTCAATACTAAGTGCCTTTTTCACTGCCGCCATATCATCTCCAGATGTTGATGAATGCGCTTCATCAATCACGACTGCAAATCGTTTATCTTTCATCCCCTTAATTTCGTCAGCAACATAAGGGAATTTCTGGATTGTTGTGATGATAATTTTTGTGCTGCTGTAAAGTGCATCTTTCAGGTCTGCAGATGTGCAGCCTTTACTCAGTGCAGTAACAAATCCGCTGCAATGTTCCATTCCCATGATTGCAGCCTGCAGCTGTCTGTCGATTGTAACACGGTCGGTGATAACGATAACCTTATCAAATGCTGTGAATTCCTTGTTTTCGCCTTCTGCTGCGATATGCAGAGACGCAAGTCTATATGTCAGCCAGGCGATTTCATTTGTTTTTCCGGAACCGGCGGAATGTTGAATAAGATAATCTTCTTTCGTCACGTTCTTTTTTACCGCCTTAATCAATTTTACCACGCAGTCAAACTGATGATATCTCGGAAAGATATTTTTCTTTTTCTTTTTGTCAAAGTAGATGAAATTTGAGGCTAAGTCCAGCACATTATCTTTAAGCAAGATATAATCGTACATATAATGCACAGGAAATTCTGTCATACATGGCGGGTTTCCCGCTCCAGCGTCAATACCTGTTCCGCAGCCCTTATTGAACGGAAGAAAGACAGTATTTTTACCGTCAATATAAGTTGTCATATAGACTTCGTTTTCGTCCATGGCAAAATGGACAACAGCACCCGTTTTTGAGTCAAATATCTTTGTGTTTTTGCTCCGGTCCTGTTTATACTGATTGATGGCATGGCGGTAGGACTGGCCAGACACAGTATATTTCAGTTCAAAAGTAAACAGAGAAAACCCATTCAAAAACAGTACCAGGTCAACACGCTCAGAGTTTGAAACCCAGACTTCATCCATAACAGAAAAGATATTGCATTTATATTTATCCATCATTACAGAGTTCATGTTTGATACCGGTTTTGCATACATTAAGCATACATGCACGCCACTGATATCAATGCCATGTTTCAGCACGGATACTTTATTCTTTTTGAGCATTTCGGCATTCGCTGTCTTTACAATTACATCAACCGGGTCAGCATATTTTTCTTTCAGTTTTTTCCATGCTTTTTTCTGTGTTGTCTTCACGAACAGTTCAATATCAGCACGGTCAACTGCAAAATCACGGTCGTAAAAATGCGCCAGCCCGTTTTCTTTTTCGTTTTCTTTTATGTATTTATATCCGCCATCTTTTAAGGCGTTGATGATATGGTCCTGGAAATCCTTTTCTTTATTGCCTTTCATATTTCTATCCTCTCTTTTGTTCTATGCTTTCACGACTTTCTTCTTATCTGTAATATGTAGAACAAAAGAAAAAATCACATTTTTTTGCGAATCTTTTTTGCAGGCAGTGGAAAAATCAGGCATATTTTGGCGCTGCTGAAATGCTCGGGTACTGCCAATACTACGGGGCGCCGCCACGAACCCCGCCGGGTGCAAACACACCCGGACCCGGCTTGTAAAACTGCGCTTTGCTTATCGCTTCGCGGGCTGTCTGCACCCATAGATATTCGAAACATTTCGGAGACTGCCGGCAGCATATATCTTTTGTTCCGGCTTGACCGGCTAGCACCCTTCCGGCCGCCGGTCATCTTTTCGTACCAGGTCTCACAGCCTTCCACAAGCCAGTACATAGCAACAGCCGGCAGGTAAAACCTGCCGGCTGCCAATACACTCGCCCTCCTCATTTTTTTTCTTCTTTTCTTTTTTCTTTTTCTCACACCCTTTTTTTTCCAGTCACATAATCAAAAATCAAACTCTTCTTATATTCCTTCAGCCATTCCAGCTGCTGTTTTCTTTTCTGCACTCTATTGTCTATATTTTTGCATTTTTCGTCAAGATAATCGGCAATCTGCTGCTGCTCGGCAAGTGGCGGGACTGGCATTTTGAGATGCATAAAATCATTTGTGCTTATTGTATATCTGATACTTTTAGCGTATTTTTTATATTTTCTACCATCAAAAACTGCACGAAAATAATATTCAGCATACGATGGAAGCATTCCATCTTTGCACTTTAATAGTTTATATGCTGGAGAAATTATACCATTTTCCTTACAAAGACCAGAAAATACTGCTGATGCATCAAGGTCGAAAAGACACATAACAATATCATTTTTATGAGCAATTTGATATGTTGCTAATGTTTTTGGACGTTTTCCTACCTGGTCATCTATCGTAATATTTTTCACTCCATTTGTAGTTAGAGATAATAATTGCATATTTGACCAATTTTCACCAACAAGGGTTTTTCTAATATCAAAATTTAAACTATTTCTTTTCACGCTCCACTCTTCCGGCACTTCCCCAATCCACTCAACCCCGGAATCTTTCATCGCTCTCTCAGGCTCGCCTTTTTTACAAATTCCTTTTGTCACTGTTTTTGTTATTAGTGCCTTTTTATATTTTTCCAAATCCTCAATCTGCCGGCTGACGGCATCAATCGTGCGGTCAAGAATGCTGCATTTTGTGTCCAGAAAATCGGCGATTCGCTGCTGCTCGTGGAGTGGAGGGAGGACTATTAAAAGCCTTAAAAACTCTTCTCCTGAAAGTGTATATCTGATGCTTTTTGCATATTTTTTGTATTTCCTGCCTTCAAAGATATACTGAAAATAATAATTTGCAAATTCCGGAAGCACCTGTTCTTTTGTTTTTAAGATTTTGTAAGCAGGTGAAATCATACCGTCATATCCGCTTAATCCAGAAAACACTGCTGATGCATCAAGGTCAAACAAACACATTACGATATCATTTTTTGTTACTCTCTGATATGTGGCAAATGTTTTTGGTCTTTTCCCTACCTGTTCATCTGCTGTAATTGATTTTACTCCATTTGTTGTTAATGATAAAAGCGCGGCTTCTGTCCACTTATCTCCAATGATTTCTTTACTTATATTAAAAGCATCTTTCATTCGTAAGGTATTCCAATCTTTCGGAATAAAATTTACTTCTTCAACCCCCGAATCTTTATACCCCGCCATATTTCCGGCAATTTCTTTTGTTTCTTCTTTTCTGCCCCTCAGCAACGCCTCAACTTTTGCCGCTCTTCCATTCGCTCCCGGCAGCCATCCGCCTTTATTTTTTACAGCAACATTTCCCGGCATCCGTTCTGGAATATATTTTCTATGTTTCCGATTTGTATAACTCTGCGTTTTTTTTGACATCTTTTTTCTCCTTATTTTTTCATCTTTGTTTTTTTGCTGTACTTAATATGCTGAAAAAATAAAGGTCACAGAATTTTTTGCGGGTTTTTTGTTTGTTGTTCGCGGGACTTCTCGCCCCGCACCCACGGCAGCATTGCATGCTGCACTGCCTGCGAAACTTCGTTTCGCCCTTGCAGGCAAAAAATAAGGTATCGCAAATTTTGCGATACCTCGTTCTTCTCAGTGGACTTTCTTTTATTTTTACTTATTCGCAGTCCTGCGAACAAATCTTCTCAGTGTGCCTTTTTTAGATTACCTTGCTCGCGCAGCTACGAGCAAATCTTCCCAGTGAGCTTTCAATTTTTCCGTTGGCGCGCTCTACATCCAAATCTTCTACTTCTAATATGCAAAATAATTTCCAAAAAATAACACTTTTTTAAAAAATTGATGTTTTTAGCGTTTAGATGCATTGTGGTTTGGGTTACACTGATTGGCATGATTATTCATAGCTGCAGTGTGGGCAGAATTGTTTGGGTTGCACTGATTTGCATGGTGATTCATCTGTGACTGTGTATGTGTATTTCCTGAACATCCTTTTCCATTTTTTGACATAATATTATTCTCCTTATATTGTATTTTTTTATTTTCCGCCTTTGGCGGTAAAACAGAACGAAGTTCTGTAAGCCGGTCCAGGGGCGCATGCCCCTGGCGGGTTTCAGGGCAGCGCCCTGAATCTTTTTTCTTTTTTTTACTCAAACAGTTCATCCAGGTCTTTTTCAATCTCGCTCTGGCTTTCCATAATCTTCGCCTGCAGCGCTTCCATCGTCTCCGGTCTCTGGTACTTAAAGAAGTAACGGGTAAACGGAATCTCCGCCCCGGTCTTTACAGTGCCCTTCTTCGCATCCTCCTCAAAGAACCAAACCGCATCCGGAATATGTGGCAGTACCTCCCGCGCCATATACTCTTCAATCGTGTCAGTTCCCTTCACAATCTCCGTGTCCTTTGTCTCCGGGTCATACTCAATATTGCCCTTCTTGTCTGTCTGTACTAAGGCATTTTCGTCCCTCTGAGACAGCCCGCCAGCAAGCTTTAAGAGCGTTTTATTATCAAAACACGGCTTCCCGTTTACTGTCGGCAGCAGGTTTTTCAGTACCGGTATGAACCCGTCCCTGCAGTTCCATACAGTATCAGACACCGCCCCTGCAAGGTTTTTTAACAGGTCATCGTAAACCATTTTTCCGGCTTCGTATTTGTCTAATACTTTTTCTTCTTTTTTTGTTAATTTCTCGCCGTTCTCAAGCTTTTCATTCAGCTCTAATACTTTGCCTTCGTCATACAGGGAAGTAAAGCATCCTGCAGCTTTCGCCGCCTCAATGCGGTCTTCCGTAATCATATAATTTCGTTTCATCGGCTGCATGATAGTATATTCACGATAAATGAACTCAGCATTGTCAAAAATCTTGCAGTGCTCATTTTCCTCAAAATTGACATACAGCTCCAGGATTTTCTCGCGGTCTTCGCGTGTGATTTCGTTCTTCTTCATCCCGAGCGGCTTTCTCAACGGATGGCAGATGCCAGACGCATCAATCAGCTGAATTTTTCCTTTTCTTTTTTCGCTTTTGTTTTTGGTCAGGATATTCACATATGTACCGATGCCGGTATTGTAGAATGAATCCGGGCTCAACGCTACAATCGCCTCAATGTAATCATGTTCAAGCAGCCATCTTCTAATCTGAGACTCTCCGGAAGTAGTGCCGCCGGTAAACAGCGGGGAGCCATTAGTAATGATTGCTGCACGTCCATCTTTCGGGTTGATTTTATCAAGCGCGCGCTGAATGAATAACAGCTGCATGTCACCTTTACCCGGCAGACCGCCTTCATAATGCTCACCGCTTTCATACTGTCTGATTACTGCTTCTTCTGTTCCCTCCGGTGCATCCTTACCGCCCCAGGCAGTCCCGAACGGCGGATTTTCAATCACGAACCGGACAGTCTTTTCTTCTTCAAATCTGTCAGCCTTGAGGGAATCCCTCAGTTGGATATTATCAGCATCTTGACCGCGGATAAGCATTTCTGCTTTGCAGATTGCATAAGATTCCGGGTTGATTTCCTGACCGTACAGATACACATCAGCTTCAGGGTTCATATGTAGGATAAAATTCTGGCTTGTTGACAACATACCGCCAGTACCGCAGGCCTGGTCTAAGACTTTCACCACACGCCCCGGCTGCATTAAGTCTTCGCATCCTTCCGCACAAATCAGGCTTACAATCAGCTTTACAATATCCCTGCCGGTATAGTGGTCACCAGCTTCGGCATTCTCAGAGAATCGGCGAATCAGGTCTTCGAAGATATACCCCATCTTAATGGAATCCACCTTTTCAGGATTCAGGTCAATTTCTGAAAAAGCTTTGATTACTGTAAATAATCTATCGCTTTTTGCCATCTTTGCAATCTGTTTATCAAACTCCAGGCTCTGCAGAATCTCTTTTACATTTCCGGAAAACTTATCAATATATGACCGGAAATTTTCAGCCAGGTTATCCGGCTCATCAAGCAGTGTTTTTAAAGTAAAATCACTTAAGTTAAAATATCCCACACCGGTCTCTTTAAACAGCACCTCATCCGGGCAGCCCTCACCAAAAATCTTTGCAATCTCCTGCGTTCTGTCTTTAGTTTTAACCAGCGCACACTCAAACCTTCTGATAATAGTCATTGGGATAATTACATCTTTATATTTGTCAGACTGATAGGTCCCCCTCAGCTTATTTGCAATATTCCAGATAAAATTAACTTCAGCAGTTACATCAACTGGGTTGTCATCATAATCCGCAATCACCTTCAGCATCTTTGTTTTTTCCATTATTTTTTCTCCTTCTTTTCTTGTTTTTTTACTGCACCTCTAATATGCCAGAAAAACTATCTTTCCAATTTTTTTTGCGGATATTTTTTGGCATATTAGATTTACAAAACAGTTAACAAAGAAAGGGGAAAAGATTATGTCACAATTAGAGTTTACAGAACGGCAGACAGGAGTTACAGTATTTGGAAAAATGCAGTATCGGGCTGTTGATATTGATGTAAAACCTGGAATAACAGAAATACATTTCTTACCATTTAAGAAGGCTTATTATCCATCTGAGTACAGGTTATGCAATGTCGATAAAACATTTCCTGATGTTGATACTATCTATATCGCAGTTGGTGTTGCGTGTGTAGACATACCAAACAAGATGTTTCCGAATGTGAAGCGCGTTATTTCAGATAATAAGAATTATGAAACGAGCAATGTATTAATAAACAAAACAGATAAAACGTTGTTAAACACATTTTACAAAAAGCCAGGAGAGCTGATTGACTTAAAAAAGGTTAAATATATCAGTGATAAGGCGTTTTATGGATGCGAGACGGCGAATATCATTAATGCTGATGAGATTCAAAATATCCATCGAAATACTTTTAAAAATTATCTTGGGATTGATAGTTTGCCAGTTGTAGATGGTGCACATATGCTTGGAAATATCATGCTGTCCTGCCAAAATGTGATTCCTAAGAACACAAAGATAATTGATATTAATGTCAACTTTGGGCATGACAGGATTACTGTTTATGATATTGAGGTTTTGCTTGCAAACAGTCGTATTCCAAGCAATATCTATATAGACAGCACAGAGTTCATACATCCACGTTTAATCTATTCTGTATTGTACAAAAAAATACAGCATTTTGAAATCACATCGAAGAATCCGTATTATACGACAGATGATGATATTATTTACAATTCAGACAAAACAATATTAATCAGATGCCCAATTAATAAATCTGGTGAAATTGTAATCCCTGATGGCGTCCAGACAATTGGCGATAATGCATTTTACAAATGCAACATTGACAGCGTTATTATTCCGGATTCAGTTACAGACATTGAACCGTTTGCCTTTAAAGAATCTGAAATCCAGCATTGTAAGTTTGGCAAAGGAATGGCATATATCGGAACAGGTATGTTTTACTGGTGCCAGAAGCTTGGCAATGTCAAAATCCCTTCAAATATCAAGACAATTTGTCAGGAGGCATTTTCAGGCGCAATGTGTCAAAGCATCGAGCTTGAAAACGGGATTGAAAGGATTGAAAAAAATGCATTGGCAATTGATTATCGGAATGATTTGTCAATCACATTGCCAAAATCAGTACGACATGTTGATTTCGGTGCTTTATCAACTATCAGAGACATCAGTGTCAGTACTGTAAATGGAAGGCTGCCATCACAGTTCTTTTCAGCAATCGCTGGCGATAATGATGATGGTTGGCATATTGCAAGATATATAACTGTGGATGGCATTAGATATATGTTGCCATATCGGAGGTTTAATAATGTTGATTTGGATATGTACAACAAACTTTTTCAGTTTGATGGAAAAATGTTATGGCGTCAATATACGGAAATCTCTGATTTCCAACAATGCATCAAATTTTTACTTCATGTATACCAGCATGTAACAGATAATGATGTTAAAAAAGAGATGGCGCAGGTTTTACGTCAATCAAAAGCGGTAAAGTATTTGTACAGCAGCAATGATTACGAGAGTCTTGTCAAGCTCTTATCTTTTGGCATATGCACAAAATCTGTTCTTAACAGTCTTGTTGACACTGCCAACAAAGATAACAATATTACTGTTCAGGCATATGCAATGGATGCTTTAGACAAGCTTGGCTCATCATCTTCTGCCAAAGCCAGTAAATTAAAGCTCTAATTTTAAGTATACAGCCAGGCCTTCAGGCCTGGCGTTTTTTACACAAAAAAGCGCCTGGGTTCACAGGCGCGACATGTTAAATTTTGAAATCAGTTTTTCTGCCAAGCTTATTTAAAGCCTCCAATGCATATGCTTTTAACGACACATCATCCGTTTCGTCAGCTGCTTTGATAATTTTTTTAATCGTTGTTTTTGTGCATATATTTAATGACAGCAGAAATGCAATATTTTCAGTCTTATTATATATTAAAGACTTTTCAACAATATATTCCTGATTGTCATCCAGCATATCCAGCATCTCTTTCTTGTTCTGTTTTTCTATATTACCATTTGTGGCTTTATATGCACGCATGATGAATTCATACCGCTTCATCTCGTCACCATCGATGATGTGTGTATACTGTTGCCAGAGTAACCGGTCGTTAAATGGGAGGAATGAGATGTAATCATCAATCTCCTTAAAACGTGACTGGCTTGGCAGAACGTACTGTTTACCGCCAATATTGACCTGTATATCTGCTCCTGAATCATAAGTATTCAAAGACCTGAAAAACCCCGGGGGGATTTTATTCGTCAGTGCTATATTTTTGACGTTTTGCAAAGCATAATCCTCAATCACCTTCACGGACGACGGAAGCGTAATTTTGGTGTTAGCTTCTTCATTAATTTCAAAAGCCTCTGGTCCAATCCGTTCGACCCCTTCGTCAAGTACGATATCTTCCGCATTGCATTCAGAAAATGCCGATTCCATGATTTCTTTAATGTTTGACGGGATACAGATATGTTTTAGATTCTGGCAGGAACGAAACATCTGTTTGCCAATGTATGTCATACCCTTTCCGAGAGTGAATTTCGCAATCTGTGATTCAGCAAATGCTGCTGCACCGATTTCTGTTACGGAGTCCGGGATTACAACTTCGCTTATCTTGCAGAAACGAAAAGCAATCCGGCCAATCGTAGTCACACCATCCGGAATCACTACCTTGCCACTTTTTCCAATTGGACATCTTATCAGGGTTTTCTTATCGGCTGTATATACTATACCATCAATTGATGTATAGTATTTATTTTTTGGATTGATATCAATGCCTTCAATACTTGTATTGCAAGCCGTATAGATTTCATCTGGCAATATGATTCCTTCATTATCAACATATATGCGTTTAGGCATATGAGCAGTATAGATGTCATTTACAATGCGAGGATTTGTCAATTTAACATTCCGTCCTGAAAAGTCAACATATCTGTTGATAGCTGTAGTACACGCCGGAATTGTATTACTTACAGTCATCATAATGTTCCCCATCATATGCGCACCATCTACAACCGGTAGCCGATTTATGCCGTTATAGTTGGAAAACGCTTTATAATCACATCGTACTATTTTTTCAACATTTGTGATATTGGCAGACCAGCAGTCCTCAAAAGCATTGTCATTAATCCGGTTGACCTTTTTTAGGTCTATATTTCCACCATTCATCTTGCAGAATGCATTTTTCAGGCGATATGCACTGTCTCCGAAAGCTTCAACAAGAACATTTCCTGACAGAAAATGTTTACTGTCAGAGACCACTTTAGTCACCTTTGGAAACATATTATTTTTGATTCGTATATTTGTCACAT
>OLRJ01003122.1_pt1 | contig 11405 bp, 8 predicted proteins | sample 1672741 | NCBI WGS metagenome assembly OLRJ01 (sample SAMEA3136719, study PRJEB25190) | human gut metagenome | biome: human gut; feature: human-associated habitat; material: faeces | place: Austria | collected 2013
GTAAAGAGAAAAGAATTTGAAAAATTCATTTCGGAAAGTGTGGAAATATAAATGATTGACAGGAGATGGGGCAGGAGATGAGATGAAAATGAATATTCACAAAAATAAGATGCTATGGTATAATACAAGGTACTGTATTAGGGCTTCTTATGAGAGGAGCTGAAATATGGGAAAAGATTTAAAAGGCAAAGAACTTGGCAAGGGAATATCCCAGGAAAGTACGGGATTATACTCAGCCAGATTTGTAGATCGGTTTGGAAAGAGAAAACATAAACGATTCAAAAAGCTGCAAGAGTGCAGAGCATGGATTGCTGATGCGACTTATGTGGATGAACACAGTGATATTTCAATGCCATCAGATATGCTGGTCGATCAATGGTTTGATTATTGGATTGGGATAAAAAAGAAAACAGTCCGTTCAAATACTGTTCGCAATTATACGGAGAGATATATTAAAAATATTAAACCGGTAATTGGGAAGATGACACTATCAGACGTGAAACCACTTCAATGTCAGAAAATATTTTATGATATGGCAGATCAGGGGTATCGCACATCTACAATTTATCAGGCAAGAATTGCATTATACAATATGTTTGAGTATGCAAAAGAGAATGAAGTCTTGCGTAGCAATCCCTGTAAAAAATCTGTGAAAAGTGATATGGGAAAGCCTTCTGAGAAGAAGGTTGCTTTAACAAGAGACATACAAAAAACATTTTTACAATATGCAGAAAATCAAAGCTATGAAAATCAGTATCGTTTTATACTACAAACCGGATTGCGAACAGGCGAATTGGTAGGATTGAAATGGGGAGATGTCGATTTTAAATCCAAAACAATTCAGATTCGCAGAAGTATGGAATATCGTTACAGTGCAAAGGAGTGGCGTATCGGAGAACCAAAGAGTAAATCAGGTTACCGTACGATACCCTTAACAGAAGAAGCGGTTGCTATACTAAAAAAACAAAAAGAAAAGAATAAGAGGATTTCAGAAATTTCAACAGAATGGGAAGAATTTGTGTTTCTGTGTCGAAAAGGAACACCTGTCAAGAACAGTACATATGATACAGCGCTGTTTAAAATCTGTGACAAAGCAAAAATTCCAAGATTTTCGATGCATATCTTGAGACATACTTTTGCTACCAGATGTATTGAAGCAGGAATGAAACCGAAAACACTTCAGATGTTACTGGGCCATTCGAATATTGGAATTACAATGAACTTATATGTTCATACTACCGAGGAAGAAAAGAAAAAAGAAATGGACTTGGTAGCAGAAGCACTTATGGCAATGTAATGGCCCACTAAATGGCCCACTTGCAAAAATAAGTATGCTGAAATCCCTTGAAATCAAAGGATTTATAGGAGGAAATAGAAAAAATGAAATTAGGTATCGTTGGACTTCCAAATGTAGGAAAAAGTACACTTTTTAATTCCCTGACAAAGGCTGGTGCAGAATCTGCGAACTATCCCTTCTGTACCATTGACCCGAATGTGGGAGTTGTTACTGTGCCGGATGAAAGACTTGCACTGCTTGGTGATTTTTATCATTCCAAGAAAGTGACACCGGCCGTTATAGAATTTGTTGACATTGCAGGACTTGTAAAGGGCGCTTCTAAGGGAGAAGGTCTTGGAAACCAGTTCCTTGCAAACATCCGTGAAGTTGATGCAATCGTTCATGTAGTACGCTGTTTTGAGGATACCAATGTAATTCACGTAGATGGAAGCATTGATCCGATCCGTGATATTGAGACTATCAACCTGGAGCTTATTTTCTCTGATCTTGAGATCCTGGAGAGAAGAATTGCAAAGGTTACCAAGACTGCCCGCATGGACAAAGAAGCTGCTAAAGAGCTTGATTTCCTTCAGAAGATCAAGAAGTGGCTGGAAGACGGCAAGATGGCCATCACTATGGAACTGGAGAATGAGGATGAGGAAGCATGGATGGGAACTTACAATCTGCTCACTCAGAAACCGGTTATTTACGCTGCAAATGTTGCAGAAGACGATCTTGCAAATGATGGTGCTGACAATGCGCATGTACAGGCTGTAAGAAAATATGCTGCAGAGCAGAACAGTGAGATTTTCGTAATCTGTGCCCAGATCGAGGAAGAAATTTCCGAGCTGGATGAGGATGAAAGAAAAATGTTCCTGGAGGATCTTGGACTTAAGGAATCAGGACTTGAGAAGCTGGTTAAGGCAAGTTATCATCTTCTTGGACTTATGAGCTTCCTGACCTCAGGAGAAGATGAGACCAGAGCATGGACCATCAAGATTGGAACCAAGGCTCCGCAGGCAGCAGGTAAGATTCATTCTGATTTTGAGCGTGGATTCATTAAAGCTGAGGTGGTAAACTATCAGGATCTTCTTGACTGTGGCTCCTATGCAGGCGCAAGAGAAAAAGGTCTTGTAAGAATGGAAGGTAAGGATTACGTAGTACAGGATGGCGATGTGATCTTATTCCGTTTCAATGTCTGATAAGTAATAGAAACAGAGGGATAGCATAAATGTCAATTCAGTTTCCGAATCTGGGAATAAACCTGGGTTATGTGGGGAAATCCATTCAAATATTTGGATTTGAGATTACATTTTTTGGCCTTGTAATAGCCCTTGGAATGCTTCTGGGAATGGGATTTGTGATTCTGGAAGCGAAGCGCTGCGGCGAGAATAAAGACGATTATCTGGAAATGATGATCATATCCCTGCTTCTAGGTGTGGTCGGCTCCAGAATGCTTTATGTTTTATGTTCCTGGAATCTTTATAAGGGCAATATTATTGAGATCTTTAATGTGAGAAATGGCGGACTTACATTCTACGGCGGTCTGTTTGGAGGAATGCTGGGAACAGCCATTTACTGCGGCGTGCGCAGAAAATCTTTTATGCAGATGGCAGATACTGCCAGCATGGGAATCGTTATTGCGCAGATAATAGGAAGGTGGGGAGATTTCTTTAACAGGGAATCTTTCGGTGAGTATACCAACAGCATATTTGCAATGCAGCTCCCTTTATCTGCTGTACGTTCCAGCGAAGTGACATCTGCAATGAGGGAAAATCTGGAGACAATAGGTGGGACTTCTTATATTCAGGTACATCCGGTTTTCTTATACGAGAGTCTTTGGTGTCTGCTTTTGTTTCTCCTGATGCTTGTGTGGAAGCGCAAAAAACATTTCCACGGAGAAGTATTTCTGAAATATCTGGCCGGATATGGTCTCGGACGATTTTGCATAGAACTTCTTCGAACAGACAAGCTTATGATTCCGGGAACTTCTGTTGGAATTTCCCAGCTGATCTCAGCAGCACTGTTTGTAATCTGTGCTATGATTGCAGTTGTGGAAGAAACCATGGCGAAAAAGAGGGCGGCAAGGCGCAGACGCAGGAGAGAACAGGACTATGAAGCGCAGGAAAGAGCAGCCAGAGAAGCTGAAGCAGAAGAATACAGAGAACGGCTCAGATTGGAGAGAGCTTTTGCAGATGGAGATGCCGCAGGTGTTCCGGAAGTCTATAACGGAACAGCATCTGCTTATGAACATGATTCCGAAGAATCAGAAGAAACTTTGTCTGTGGAAGAAGGACATCTGGACGAAAATCCTCAGGATGAAAAGAACACAGAGAAAATCGTGGAAGAGGAAATCTCAGCTGGTGAGGATTCCTATGAGGAGGACTCAGAAAAAGATACAGAAGAAATTTCTGAGGAGGAAGCTTTGCCAGAAGCTTCCGGTACAGAAAATCATGTGGAAGAAAATACCGGGATTTCTGAAGAAGAAACTGTTGCTGCGAAAAATCCGGCAGCTTCAGAAGAGGATGAATGGTTGTATAGCCAGCCGCGCAGATTTGCGAAAAAACCTGCCCATGAGCAGGAAGATTGATCATATGATTGTCAGATACCTGAATCTGGACTAAACAAAACGTCATTTTGGTGGGAGCGAATCCCACTGAAGTGGCGTTTTTTTGTGTGTAATAGGTAATTTCGCTGGAATTTCCGGCAATATAAAAAGTCTTGCAGGGCAGAATTTATTTGTATAAAAAAATTTTTTGACTGCATTTTCACTGTTTGTAAGGACTTTGTAACAGAATTATGTAATAGATTTCATAATTTCCCACTTGTAATTTAGGGGCAAATGGGTTAGAATGGGTTCATAAGTGGTAGGAAGTGGAGAAAAGTGGTGACAAATGGGGACGAAGTGGCAGAACTTCCATTTGTTTCCAGTCATGAGATACGAGGGGGAGACTCGTATTTCACGAGAGTAGGTGAGTTTTTTTATGTTCATGGGCGAGTACAATCATACAATCGACGCGAAGGGGCGTTTGATCATCCCGGCGAAATTTCGGGAACCTTTAGGTGAGGAATTTGTTCTTACCAGAGGACTTGATGGTTGTCTTTATATTTATCCTATGGATGAATGGGAAGCCTTTGAAGAGAAACTCCGTGCATTACCACTTACAAATAAAGACGCTAGAGCCTTTTCGCGCTTCTTTGTTGCAGGCGCAACAACATGTGAACTGGACAAGCAGGGGAGAATTCTCGTACCACAGACGTTACGTGAGTTCGCTGGTCTGGAGAAAGATGTTATTCTGGCTGGAAACTTAAGCAGAGTAGAAGTCTGGAGCAAGGAGAAATGGAGCGAGAATTGCAATTATGACGATATGGACAGCATTGCTGCCGACATGGAGAACATGGGAATCGTCATCTGAGCATAAAATAAGCGAGAAATCCAACAGGAGACGGAAATGGAATTTAAACACAAATCTGTATTACTGGATGAAACCGTTGGTGGACTTAATGTGAAGCCAGATGGTATCTATGTGGATGGCACTTTGGGCGGCGCAGGACATGCCATAGAGGTATGCAGGAAACTTTCTGCCAAGGGGAGATTTATTGGTATAGATCAAGACCAGGATGCGATAATTGCTGCGAGTGAACGGCTTGCCGCCTTTGACCAGGTGACAATCATTCGCAGCAATTATTGTTACATGGTACAGGAGCTTGCCGCAAGGGGAATTCACAAGGTTGATGGTATTGTTCTGGATTTGGGAGTATCCTCCTATCAGCTGGACAATGAGGAACGTGGATTTACCTATCGGGTAGATGCACCTCTTGACATGCGCATGGATCAGAGACAGACACAGACTGCCAGTGACATTGTTAACGGTTATGAAGAAAGAGAACTGTATCGCATTATCCGCGATTACGGCGAAGATAAATTTGCGAAAAATATCGCGAAACATATAGTAGCAGCAAGACAGCAGGCCCCCATTATGACAACTGGCCAGCTTACCCAGATTATCCGGGAATCCATTCCTATGAAAATACAGGCGGCGGGAGGGCATCCTGCCAAGCGTACTTTCCAGGCAATCAGGATCGAACTGAATAAGGAGCTGGATGTGCTTCGAGATTCCTTAGATGGAATGATCGGTCTTCTGGATGATGGCGGAAGGCTTTGCATTATCACGTTCCATTCATTGGAAGACAGAATTGTTAAGACAATTTTCCGAAAAAATGAGAACCCGTGTACCTGTCCTCCGGATTTCCCGGTCTGTGTGTGCGGGAAGAAATCCAAGGGGAGAGTCATCACAAGGAAACCAATTCTTCCAAGTGATGAAGAAATGGAAGAGAATCCGCGTTCTAAGAGCGCTAAACTTCGAATTTTTGAAAGAAGACTTTAAAAGAAGGGTAAAAAATGGCGGAGACAGGCAGGCGTACTACGTCGGGAAGACGTTCACAGAATACGTATGTTGACGGAAACACTGTTCGGAAGGTACAGGAAGTTCCCCAGAAAAGGGAATACCGTCAGCCGGAGCATTCAGCTCGCAGGAAAAAAGCACAACCAGAAATTATACCAGAGCAGCAGGCGGCGCGCCAGAACAAGGTTCTCAGCCGGGAGGCACGCAGAAATCGTGCCAAGGCCAGCAATATGAACCGCAATTTTGCCATATTCCTGGGAGTGCTGGGGGTTGTGATCGTATTTTGCAGTATTAATTATTTAAGGCTTAAGACAGAATGTACAAGTAAAAGAAGTCAGCTGGCAACTCTGGAATCACAGCTGGCGGAATTAAAAGAAGACAATGATGCATATGAAAGTCAGGTGACTTCCAATGTGGATCTTGAGAGAATCAGAAAAATTGCCATCGGACGTCTGGGAATGAAATATCCAAGCAACCAGCAGACGGAAACCTATACTACAGAAGGCGGCAGCTATGTAAGACAGTATCAGGACGTAACCGGAAAGTAAAGGTACAGAAGGCAGGTGTTTGATTGAGTACTTCAGAGAGAAAAAAGAAAAGAAAACCCATAAAGAAAATAAATCACATTATGAAAAACAAGCTGTCAATACTCTTTGTTGGAGTATTGGGAGCTTTAGTCGTTTTATTGGCAGTTGTAACCTATTACAATCTGCATAGCGGTGAGAAATATAAAAAGCAGGTGCTGAGCCAGGCACAGCAGAAATATGAAAACCGCACAATGCCAGCAAAAAGAGGCACTATTTATGACCGGAATGGCAACATTCTGGCAACCAGCAACAAGGTGTATAATGTTGTACTGGACTGCAAAGCCGTTAATGAAAATTCGGATTATATCAATCCTACGGTAAAAGCCCTTGTGGAAATGTTTGGTCTGGATGAAGGTGATATCCGTACCAGACTTACTGCTGATGAGACGAAAGAGAGCCAGTACCAGGTTGTCAGGAAGCAGGTTTCCATGGATGATAAAAAGGCATTCGAGGATTACTGCAGTGTGCCGGAAGACACCACCATGACACCGGCGGAAATCCAGGAAAAGAACAACATCAAAGGCGTATGGTTTGAAGAGGATTATTTAAGAGTCTATCCATACAATGAGCTTGCCTGTGATACCATTGGATTTACTTTTAGCAGAGATACTGCTGACTACGGAATTGAAGGCTATTACAACAGCAGCCTGACAGGAACAGATGGCCGCCAGTATGGCTACTTTAATGATGATGCAAATGTGGAGCAGACCATTATTGAAGCTACAGATGGAAAAAGCCTGGAGCTCAGTCTGGATCTGGGAATCCAGCAGATTGTAGAAAAGTGGGTAAATGCTTTTCAGGAATCGACTGGATCCAAGAATATGGGAGTCATTGTAGAGAATCCTTCAACTGGTGAGATCCTTGCCATGGATGGCGGTGACCGGTATGATCTGAATGCTCCAAGAGACATGTCTTCTCTTTATTCAGAGGACGAAATTGCAGCCATGAATGACACAGAGACCATGGATGCGTTAAGTGCAATGTGGAATAACTTCTGTGTAACAGATATTTACGAACCGGGTTCTGTTGTAAAGCCCATTGTTATGGCAGCTGCACTGGAGCAGGGAAAAATTTCCACCAGTGATACCTTTTATTGCGATGGGTTCCAGAACTTCGGTGTACAGGGAAATATGACCACCATCAAGTGTGCAAATGTCTACGGACATGGAATGGAAACCCTGGCTGAAGTAATCGCAAATTCCTGCAACGATGCTATGATGCAGATCGGTGCAAAGATGGGGGCAGAGAACTTCCTGAAGGCACAGAGCACTTTCAACTTTGGAAGCCGTACAGGAATCGATCTTCCCAATGAAGGCTACGGTATCATGCATACCATTGATACCATGAAGGAAACAGAGCTTGCATGCTCCGCATTCGGACAGGGCTTCAGCTGTACCATGATCCAGGAGATCAATGCAATGTGTTCGGTTATCAATGGTGGTTATTATTACCAGCCTCATCTTGTGACAAAGATTAAAGATGCCAGCGGGGCCACCATAAAGACCATTAATCCGCTGCTTCAGAAACAGACTATTTCCTCCAGCATCTCAGCTGATATCAGAAGCTATATGCAGGCCAGTGTGGAGCAGGGTACCAGTATGACTTCCAAAGTCCAGGGCTACAGCTCAGGCGGTAAAACAGGAACTGCTGAGAAATTCCCCCGTGGAAATGGAAAGTACGTAGTTTCCTTTATTGGTTTTGCCCCTGTTGACGATCCGCAGGTTTTAATCTATGTAGTAATTGATGAGCCAAATGTAGAAGATCAGGCCAGCAGTGTGTATCCGCAGTATGTGGCACAGGCCATTCTTTCTGAGCTTCTTCCGTATATGAACATCCAGCCAGATGAATCTACTGACGGAACCATTCCGGAGACAGAGCTTTGGGAGAATTTCAGCGGTCATGTAAATTCCATTTCTGACAGCCAGATCGATGAGAATGGAAATCTGGTAGACAGCGAAGGTAACCGGATCGATTGGGATGGTAACCGTATTGATGAGAATGGATATCTTCTGAACAGCGACGGAAGCTATCAGGTGGATTCCGATGGGAATTATATTAAATCCACTAATCTGGATGGGCTCGATAATACCTACAGCGGTTCTGCCGGAGAGATTTTGCCGGAAGCTGTTTCAGACACAAATGTACCGGGACCTCCAGAAGACACTACAGATCCCATTGAAGACAACAACATGGAAAGCGAGGGCCTCACCAACGAAGAGGCCGGATTAGATTAAAAATTTGCCGCAGCGAAAACGGACAGCCGGAAAACAGACCTTCTGGTTCCACATGATATAACACATATCCCCTGCTGAAATTTTCATATATTAGTTATGATAATTTCAGTAGGGGGTTTTTTTATGAAAAAAACAATGACCTTTCACAGGAAAAAGATCTGGATCGTGTTTCTTCTTTGTGCCCTGATGCTTCTGGGACTTGTGGGAAGGCTGGTCTTTCTTATGGGCTTCAAGTCTGATTACTATTATAAGAAAGCCCAGGATCTTCATGAAAGAGAACGGGGTATCAAAGCGGCAAGAGGACAGATCCTGGATGCGAAAGGCCGGGTTCTGGCTGACAACAAAACCGTGTGCACAATATCTGTCATACATAGTCAGATAAAGGATCCGGAAAAGGTGATCCAGATCTTATCAAAAGAACTGGATATGGACAGTGCAGCTGTCCGAAAAAGAGTTGAAAAATTATCTTCAATTGAAAAAATTAAGACAAATGTGGAAAAATCAGTGGGAGACGTAATACGGGGATATGAGCTGGATGGGGTGAAAGTGGATGAGGATTACAAAAGATATTACCCCTATAGCTCCCTGGCATCCAAGGTCCTCGGATTTACAGGAGGGGATAATCAGGGAATTATTGGTCTTGAGGTAAAGTATGAAGAAATTTTAAAAGGACAGGCAGGCAAAATTCTTACCACCACAGATGCGAGAGGCGTGGAAATCGACCAGATAGGGGAGAGCCGGGAAGATCCTGTCCCCGGAGAAAATCTGAAAATAAGCCTGGATGTGGATTTGCAGCAATATGCCCAGCAGGCCGCTTTGAAAGTAATGGAGGAAAAACAGGCGGATCGTGTTTCTATTTTGCTTATGAATCCTCAGAACGGGGAAATCTATGTGTGCGTCAATGTGCCGGAATTTGATCTGAATGATCCATTCACTTTGAATACGGATACAGACACTTCCAAAATGACAGAAAAGGAAAAGCAGGATCTTTTGAATCAGATGTGGCGAAATCCCTGTCTCAATGATACTTACGAGCCAGGTTCCACCTTTAAGATCATTACCATGTCTGCTGGACTGGAGGCTGGGGTGGTGACTGTAAATGACCGCTTTTACTGTCCAGGCTACAAGCTGGTGGACGACAGGCGGATCCACTGTGCAAGGCGTACCGGGCATGGCTCCCAGAGCTTTGTGGAAGGTGCCCAGAATTCCTGCAACCCCGTCTTTATTGAAGTAGGGCTCCGCCTTGGAGTGGAAAATTATTATCACTATTTCCAGCAGTTCGGGCTTTTGAAAAAGACAGGAGTGGATCTGCCAGGAGAAGCTGGGACCATTATGCACAAAATGGAAAATATGGGAAACGTGGAGCTTGCAACTGTGGCGTTTGGACAGTCCTTTCAGATCACACCCATTCAGCTGGCAACAACAGTCAGCTCCCTGATCAACGGGGGCAGAAGGATCACACCCCATTTTGGCGTTTCTGTGCTCAGTGCAGATGGAACCAGCGGAAGAAGGCTGGAATATCCGGTGGAAGAGGGGATCATTTCGGAGAAAACATCGGAAACGGTCAGGGGAATCCTGGAAAAGGTTGTATCTGAGGGCTCAGGCAGAAATGCCCGGATCGAGGGCTATACCGTAGGCGGAAAGACCGCCACTTCCCAGACACTGCCCAGAAGTGCCAACCGGTACATTTCTTCGTTTCTTGGGTTCATGCCCGCAGAAAATCCGCAGATCCTGGGACTTTGCATTATCCATGATCCAAAGGGCGTGTATTACGGGGGAACCATTGCGGCACCGGTGATAAAAAATATTTTTGAGGCAGTGATCAGCATGAAATAATATCTTTTGGAAAACCAACCTTTGGGTTGATAAATAAAGGGAAAAGCTTTATACTATAAGATGCTTCAAAAATTTAAGAACGAAAAAAACGAAAGAGTTAAAGAGGTGTGAGGATGGAATTTCATATTGTGATCCCGGTGCTGATCTCCTTCGCGATCAGTACAGTATTAGGACCTGTTATTATTCCTTTTTTGCGTAAGCTGAAAATGGGACAGACAGAGAGAACAGAAGGCGTACAGTCCCATCTGAAAAAGGCAGGAACTCCCACAATGGGCGGCGTGATCTTTCTGATCTCCACGGTTATTACGTCCCTGTTTTATGTGAAGGATTATCCAAAGATCATTCCAGTATTGTTCCTGACTCTGGGATTCGGACTGATCGGTTTTCTGGATGATTATCTGAAGGTAGTGCTTAGAAGATCAGACGGACTTCTTCCGTGGCAGAAATTTCTGCTTCAGGTGGTTGTAACCGGTATTTTTACCTTCTACCTGCTGAAATATACAGATGTGTCCCTGACTATGCGCATACCATTCTGGGGAGGACATTATCTGAATCTGGGCTGGCTCGCCATTCCGGTGCTGTTTTTCGCTGTGATCGGAACGGTTAACGGTGTGAACTTCACAGATGGCGTAGATGGTCTTGCAACCAGCGTTACTTTGATCGTAGCCGTATTTTTCACTGTGGTATCCATTGGAACCCAGTCTGGAATTGAGCCGGTTACCTGCGCGGTTATCGGCGGACTGATGGGATTTTTGCTTTACAATGTATATCCGGCCAGTGTATTTATGGGAGACACCGGATCCCTGGCACTTGGCGGGTTTGTGGCTGGTGTGGCTTATATGCTGCAGATGCCGCTGTTTATCCTGATCGTTGGACTGGTCTACCTGGTTGAAGTACTGTCTGTTATGATCCAGGTAACCTATTTTAAAGCCACACATGGCAAGCGTATTTTTAAAATGGCTCCTATCCATCATCATTTTGAGCTTTGCGGATGGTCAGAAGCCAGAGTGGTTGCAGTGTTTACCATTGTAACTGCAATTATGTGCCTGATCGGACTTTTGGCTCT
>OLRJ01003123.1_pt1 | contig 11405 bp, 9 predicted proteins | sample 1672741 | NCBI WGS metagenome assembly OLRJ01 (sample SAMEA3136719, study PRJEB25190) | human gut metagenome | biome: human gut; feature: human-associated habitat; material: faeces | place: Austria | collected 2013
CCTAATTATTTACTTACTAATTTTGCTCCAACAGCGCCATTAAATAATGATACAGCTGACTGCCAGCCTGTACGTCCTGTTGCCCATGGATCTGAAACATATATATAATTTCCATTATCTTTTACATCTAGTAATGCCATATAATGCTTATCAGTAGTAAAAGTACTTCCAGCACTTCTTAACACATATATTATAACTGGATTTCCTGATTTTAAATGCTCTATTATTTTGTTTTTATCAAATGGCACCCCAGCATTTCTATTTTCAAATCTTCCCATTTCAGTAACTGTAAATCCCATTCCTCTTAGCGAATTTGTTAAATTACTATTAACTAGATAGCACTCATATGGATTTTTATTTATTCCGTATCCAGATGCTACTATTGCAACAGATGTTACTCCACATCCAACTTTTGATACTGTTGAATCATATATTCTCTTACTGCTGTATGGTGCTCCATTTTGTTTATATTCTTTAAACTCCCTACCAAATTGGTTTGTAAATGTTGTAGTATATCCATTTCCGCCAGTTACATTTTTTTGTTCACTTACATTTACGCCTGCAGCTTTATAAATCTCTGTCATTATTGCAGTAACTCCTGGTGCCCATGATTGCGAACCCGGACAATATTTTGCTGATATTGTTTGTACAGAGTTCTTTCCCTCTGAGAAATACTCTTTTTTTATTAATCTCATAAAATCCTCTGTTGCTTCTGTATAGCTAGGATATACTCGCCATGTATTGCCTTTTGAGTCGGTCCACGAATTTCCATTATAGTTTCCTTTTATGCTTCCCCAATTATTAGTATTATTTTTAATCAGCTTAGCATCTTTAGCAGCACCACACTGATTTTCTTGTTGAAACACTGCAATAGCAAAAACTGCATTAACATTATATTTATTTTGTAATTCAATAAATTTACTTGCTCCAACACTATCTAAATTATTTCTTCTTGTACCAGAATTTGCCCATTTTTCTATTGCAGTTTTCAATTGTTCTTCATTTAGTACTAAATTTTCTGAAGATTTAGTTGTTTCCACAATATATCCACCAACCAAACCTACTGCTGTTAGCTCATTTCCACTTGCTATCTGATCCATTATGCTACTGATGTCAATACTTGGCTCTATTCCCATTACTAGTGCTTTCATATACTCAAATATATTAATATATATTTCTGCTGAGTCTAAAGTATCTGAAAAGAATTCATTTAATCTATCTTGTAGTTCATATATATGTTCTGTTGTTGTATGTCTATATTCGTCACTAATTAAAATATCATAAAAGCCACCTTTTCCTTCATCTTTAAATTCTAGTTTAGCCTTAGAATCATCCACTGCATATTCTATTCTTGTTATATTTTCTGTATTTGTTGCTTTTACAGTTCTCTCTTTTGCCCATACAGATCTATATGACCAGCCTGTCCCCGTTTTTATATCTATATTTGTGATATTTATTGTTTTTCCTTTTTTTGCCGCTTCAGCAGTTATTTCAGATTTCATATCTGGTTTTAGTTTTTGATATCCTGCAGACGAAGTAATAGTATCTATTCTAATATTTTCTTCTGGATCAATTTTTTGTGTAGTTGGTCCTCCTGTTGAAACATTTTCTGGCTCAGTTTTCGATTCTTCTTTATAAGCATTTTGCATGTTCCAAAAAATAGTATTTGCCTTACTTACTACAATTTTAGGAGTAGTAGATATATTTGTACTATTTGTTGTTTTTGTATACTTTTCTTCTTGGTTCAGTTCATTATATTTATCATAATTATATCTTTCATTTTTTTCTTTTTCATCATTCTCTTTATAATCATATTCCAATTTAAACAAATATTTGTAATCAACTTTCGCTGTTCCTTCTTCTACATATTTATTTTGTACTGTTGTAACTTCATCATAAACAGTTAATTCTACTTCATTTTTCAATGCAAGGTTTGCAACATCTTCACAAAAATTTGCATCTTCTGTTATTGTTAATAATGTAAAGAAAAATGAGTATGGTGTAGCAAATTTTTGTATTACACTCATATATGGAACAGTGGTTTTTACATATATTGTTTCCTGCGAATAGCCATCATCAGTTACATGCCCCTTATCTCCACTTAGTTGACTACTAGATGTTGATGTTGATCCATTTGCAACTGACAGATTAAAAGCTTCATCTAATGTAAAATAATTTAACACATCCGAGCTATTGGTTTCTATCAATTTGTCAAATTCTTTTTGTGGTTTATATTTTAATTCATAATCATTCCTTTTTATTTTTACATTTCCCTGAAAACTATCTCTAACTTTATTTGTATCTCCGCCTAAATCTGGGTACATTGTTTTTAACTCAGCTTCTACAAACTTGGGAAGGAGATGTAATTCTTTTTCACTATATTCTTGCAAATCCAAATCCATAGTTAATTGTCCTAATGAATCTTCTTTTGCATTTGAAACTTTTACTAAAACGTATTTTTCAAAATTTGTAAATGTAGCTGGGTCATATCCTATCGCTGTTAGCAGCTTATTGGCTAACTCAATTTCTTCGCTTTCAAATTGATATTCGTAGACGCCATTATTATTGTTTTTCCAATATCAAAGAATCCACTCTCTGTGGTTATTTTTTCTTTATTTTCTTGATATGATTTTATTTTACTTTTTTGTATAACATAATGTGCTCCCGCTAAAAAGATTACTAAAACTAATATAATTCCTACTGCAAGCCAAAAATATGGGCTTTTAACTAATCCCATTAAAGCTTTTTTTAAAGCATCTTTAACCGCTTTTTTTGCTGCTTCCTTTGCTGCTTGTTTTGCTTGTCTTGCTGCTTCTTTTGCTGCTTCTTTTGCAACCTCAGCTGCTACATTATTATCATCTTCTTCTTGCAAGTTTTTCACCTCACTTTAAAAACCAACATTTATATTTGAAACATTACTATATTCTTGTTTATTTTCCTGTTTTTTATATTCATCATAATCTAGTATAATATCTTCAAATGTTATTCCTTTAGAAGATATTTTTTCCGTATATGATTTATTGAATTTTATAGTTCTTGTAATACTTAATAGCGGGTTAATTATCAATAATCTTTCTGGTATTTCATTAGTATATGCTGTTTTCTTACCTCCCACTGAATCTTGTAAATACATTGAATTGTTCTTCCTGTATCCATCCATCAAAATTGTCTTCTGCGTATTGTTTGTTATTTTTATTTCATATTCTTCATAATCAATATATATTTTTCTGCTTATTACATTTATTCTAACATAGTCATTACTATTTTCTGTATTTAATTCTTCTTTCGCAATAAAGTTATTTATATTTATTTTATAATCATTATTTTCTTCAACAACTGTATAATAGCTATCTATTGCATTATTATTAACTACTCCAACTGCTAATGCATTTTCATATATACTTATTTTATATATACTATATTTACCTGACATCCATAATTTTATATCATATGTTTTAACTGTGTTAAAAACTAAATCTGTATAGTCATTTTTAAATTTTTCTAATACTGGAAACATTTCCTCTTTGCAGTCTGTACTTAACAAATCATATGCTTCTTCAATTTTTCCATTATTGCATTTTTCTAAAAAAGCACTTATAAGTTTTAATTTTTCATCTTGTATTTTTTCACTATTATAATTACTGCTTAAAGAATCTTCTTGGTTATTAGGATAAATAGTAGTATTGCTACTACTATTTATCTCATCATTTGTATTAATTTCTGAATTTCTTTTTTTAGCATCATTATTTAATGTTTGCAATAATATTATCGTGAATGCAATTGCTAGTATTGCAATCCATATAACTCTTCTATTACTATTATAAAAGCTTAATATTTTATGCAATTTTGAACCTCCTATTATTTTTATATTTTTTGGTTCTATTTTTTATTTGTTCTTCCTTTTGGTTTAGACTGTGGTATAGCTTTTTGAACTGGAATTTCTTTACCTTTTACTCTTGCAACTTGTTTTAAAATAGTATCTGTTGTTTGTTCTGCTTTTTTCAAGTCATATCCCGGTTGACGAGTAAATTTATCTATCATCTTATTTCTTCCTGTATTGTACCTATCATAATCATCATACATATCATCACTAATTCCTTTTGCAAATGCTGGAATTCTTTTTGCTAGCTCAAGTGTTGGCACTTCAGTATTTGCTTTTGTTGCTTCTTTTGCAGCCTTTTCTCCTCCAAATTCGCTTGTCATTTTTAATGATTTTATAATCTGATCATCATCAGTAGTTCCATAGTTTTCTCTCATTTCAAGAGCTGCCTCTTTTGCAGCTTTAAAATTCTCATTTCCAAAAGCTTCTCTATATTTATCATCTATTTCCGCATCATTTTTCCATTTGTCATTCAAAGCTGCCTCTTGCTTAGCTGCATAATCTTTACCATAATATCCTCTTTTTGCTATATTCCAATCTTTCGATACTCTTGATATTCCTTTATCAGCAACTACTCTACCTGTCTTTGATCCTGCTGTTGCTGCTATTCCTACAGCAGAGGCTATTTTACTTGGGTCACCAGACATTAATGCTGCCGATCCAGAAATTAATGCTGCTGTTCCAGCAAACGTGTATCTTCCAGCCGTTCTTGCTCCCAGTTTTAAAGCTTTTGGTGCAGCCACTTTAGCACCATTCCATGCTTCTTTTCCAAGTGCTTTTGCACGAGCTTTTCCGCCCATTCCTTTTGTTGCCTTCCATGTATTTATATAATGTGAACCCGTTTTATTTCCTAATCTCATTGCCTTGTTTCTTGCAACTGCTTTTACAGCATTTCCTACCATTTGTCCTTTTGTTAAATCATTGCTATCTTCTGCCTCAAGTTCTGAATTTTGTTCCTGCATTGGAATTGTATTTTGCTCTTGTTCTTCTTGCTCTTTTTCCAATTCTTGATATGCCTTATAATCGTCATCAGACCAATCAGCTCCTGGTGTTGTTCCTTCATCTAATAAAGAATCTAACGCCGCTCTCTCTGATTCTATTGTTTTTCCTTCTTCATCTAAATCGTTATTATTAAAATTGTTTCCTGAATTTTGAATTGGTTCATTATTATTTTGTTGGCTTTGTCCATTACCATCTCTTGGATTCAATCCATCATATGGATCTTCTTTCGCACGAATTCTATCTGGTTGACTAGCTCCATCACCACTTCCGCCAGATCCACCGTTTCCACCGGATCCGCCTTTACCCTTTGCAACTTTATTTCCTATTTTACCAGCAACATTTGCAAGCATAGAACCTGCCGCTGCTCCAGAAAATGCTCCCATTGTAGACGCCTTTTCGAAGCCAAACATTTTTCTCAATAGTTTTTCTGCTTGTGTCATAAATCCCAATACAACAATTGTATATATTATATTTGAATTTGCAAACTCTAGTGCTGAACTAATAAATATCATATATATTAACAAATGAAATGGTTGTATTAAAACATTAAATGTAAACTCTTTAAGCCACATATTAAATGCCTGCGCTTGCCCATCATTTAATTTATCTATTGGATATGTAAGTGTTATTAATGGTGCAATCAATGTTAAAAATGCTATTCTTATAAACCTTCCTATATATTTAGCAAAATATATCACTGTAAATCCAACTAGAAATAAGTATGTTATTGTATATCCTAATCCAGAAGCGCCATTTAAATTAGCATATAATCTAGCATATTGCATTAAGTTAGCAACTCCTGTAATTTCATTGTTCGCATTAAAAACATTTCCCTTGATTACCAAGTGTTCTCCTTGTAACTTGCTCAACACTTCACTAAATTTTTCATTATTTGTTTTATCATTAAATGTAAATTTTGCATCATCTCCGACAACACTAGGCAATTTAATTCCTGGATTGCCCATATTTGAATTAAACAAATCAGTTAAATTTTCTGTTAGGGTAAATGTAAATGCCATTATATAATGTAATAAAAATATTAAACATATTGCACCTACCCAAGACGAAATCATTTGTTTGTACTTAGCTTTATCTGATGCTGTACTTGATATTACAACTCTTATACCTATGTATACTAGAACAGAAAGTAATCCAACTAGTGAAAAGTTCCTTATTGCAACATACCATTTAGCAATTGTTGATCTCAACACATTCAAATTTTTTTCTACATTATCAGCATGTGAAGTAGATGTTTTTCCATCCATCACTACATCATCGTCTCCACCTAATGCTTTCTCCAATGTTCCATCCATATTAATCGCATTAATAAAGTTTGGATTTAATGAAGCAATTTGATTTCTAAAAATTGATTCTGGTGTAAGGTATAAATATGCTGGGTACTTTATATTGTTATCGCCAGCATCATCCCATGCATCATGACCTTCTCCTGTTCCTTTATCTCCAACTGGTGTAACATTTGCACATGGAACAGTAAATTTATTTCCTATAACTATTTTTTGAGCTATAGTCATAATTGCATCTCCAACAGTATAGCATAATTTTTTTATTGGAGTTAATAAAGTTCCACCATCAAAGCTAACATCTTCTACCGTTATCTCTGAATCTATCTTTACTGGATTGTACGAATGTGTATCCGTTCCATTATCAGATGGCCTTAGTGCCATTGAATAATTTGGCACGATGCAACTAAATAATAGCACTGTTAAAACTATTAAAAATATTTTTTGAGTTGTTTTTTTACTAGCAATATTTTTCATTGTTTCCTCCTATATTTTAACTTTCTCTCGATTGTTTCATTTGTGCTATTTTATTTAAGTTTGTTTCTACAAACTCAAACTCTTTTCTTGTAGGCTTAATTTGTAATATTGCTGTATCCGCTCCTACTTTAAGTAATCCTTCACCTTTTAAGCAAGTTACTAAGAATCCAGCTTCTCCTTCACTTAACTTAAATACCTCTTTTAAGTAGTTTATTTCTGATTTATCTTGTGCTAAAAATAGTTTTGTATCTGATGATGTTAAAACCGCTTGTGCTTCTGGTTTTTCATAGAAATCTTGGAATCTTTGAGAAATTATTGCAAGTGATACATTTCTTTTTCTTGCACGTCTTGCCATTGTGTTTAAAAAATCTACTGCTTCTGGATATGGAAGAAGCATCCAAGCTTCATCAACTAAAACTCTTTTTTTAGTTGCTTTTGTTCTATCTTCACTATTCTTTTTAACATATTTTTCCCAAATCCAAGAAAGTAATATTTGTTGTGCAAGTGGTCTTGCAAATCTTTCCTCCAATTGAGATATATCCAAGTTTATAAATGGTGCTCCATCTAATAGTTCAAATGTAGATTGCCCATCGAAATATGCCATTTGTCCATTTAATTCTCTTACATATTGTTTCATAACTTTTATTAAATAGCTGTAATGGAATCTATAATCTGAATTATCATTTTGCTTTGCCTTTTCTACTATTCTTTTATACCAAGAACCAATTGTTGGCATTTCTTTTTTTCTTTTCCCTAAAGCATCTCCAGAAATTACACTATCTGATTCATATAAACTTGCTGGATCTGCTGTAATTCCCACTCTTGCATATTCTTCTGCCACTGATTCTGATATTATTTGTTTTGTAAGTTCGTTTACTTCTGTACTTCTTGTACTTCCTCTCGCCATTGTTAAAAGTGCTTGTGTTACGTCCTCTACTTTGTTCTCTACATTTAATATAGGCCTTTCTCTCCCTGTTATTTCATCTTTTACCTTTTCTATTTCTATATCAAATAAGTTTATAATTGTTTGTGAATTAGGGCTTATTACTACATTTATTCCTCCAAGGGCCTCTGCAACTACTGTATACTCACCTTCAGCATCTAGTGCCAAACTTTCTATTCCCATAAGAACAGAAGATCTTGAAATTAGCGTTTTCATTGTAACAGATTTACCAGCACCAGATTTAGCAAATATAACCATATTATAATTTGTTAAGCTTGGATGGAAATTATCAAATAAAATTGGCACACCTGTTTGTTTATTAAATCCTAGTGGAACACCTGTTGGATGTCCTACTTCTGATGTAGTAAATGGAAATACTGTTCCCATCGATCTACGGTCAAATGTGTGAATCTTCTTTATTTTGTCTTCCATTAATGGTAAATTCGATTGAAATCCCTCTTCTTGTATGCCCCATGCTGATTTTATATCTATTAATGATTTTGACATTTCTGTTGCTAATAATTTTGTTAATCTGTCTAAATCTTGTAAATTATATGCAAACAATGTTGAAACAATTGAAGCTTCATAAAGTTTATTAAATCCTGCTGCTATTTCATCTCTTAAAGATTCTGCTTCTACTCTTTTTTGTGCTAATAAGCTCTCTCTATTTATATTTCCTTTGTCATAAGCTACAATTCTTTCTGTTTCTAGTTCATTTATAACTTTATTTAGCTCATTTTGAGATCTTGATTCTGCTATTGGATTGATATATATTGATGTGTTTATATCTCCAAACATATACATATCTCTTAAAAGTTCCGGGAATGTAGCCATACGTGGTAATGCTGATATAAAAAATGTTCTTGCAAATCTAGTTGTTGTCGATATTATTTCTAATCTATCTATATTTGAAGCATCTATTCCAGATGGAGCAATTAATTCTTTTATTGTTTTCTTTTTTAATAGTCCATAACCATTTTCATTTTCAGCAATACTATTTTGTAGTTCTGCTAGTTGATTTTGCTTTTGCTTTTTTGCCATCTTTTTCCCCTCCTTTATCTTTTGTTTTTATTCTCTTTTTTGCTTCTTTTGCTACATCTTGCCCTATATAACTTTTGCTTTCCTCTAATATCTGTGCTGCCATATCTGCTATTAGGTCATCCATTGTTAATTCTTTTTGTTCTAATTGTTTTTGTTTTTCAGATTTAACTTCTTCTATTGCTGTTCTAGCTTCTTCCATTGCTTTTTCTTGTATTTGTGCATCTAATGTTTTTATTTTTTTATCTAATACATCTTGTGCCGTTATGTATAATTCATCATATCCTGCTTGTAATGCTTTTTTCATTCCATATGTTTCTGCCTCGTCTCTATTATATGCGTTGTATAATAAATCCACAAGTTCATATGAATCTAATACTTTTCCCGTTACACTACATCCTGCCAAAGTTCTTATTATTGATTGAGCTTTTGTATAAAGCTCAGAAAAAGCTATATTTCTAATTTCATCTTTATCAAATAAATCATTTCCTGCTTCTGATGAATAATACGGAATTACTATGTAATATTGTTTTCTAAGTACATTTTTATTCAAGCTCATTCTTTCTGTGTTAAAAATTATATCTTTTCCATATTCATATAAGTTTCTTTGTTTTGTTATTTCTAATTTATATTTTTGTAATTGTTTTTCGTCATATCTTCCAGATTGAACCATTTGTTTATATTGATTTTCTTTTCTATCCAACTCTTCTTTTATTCCATCTACTCTATGTTTATAATTTTCTAAACTGCTATCTAAATTTATTGTTCTACTTTGTGTATATATTTGAATTGGGTGTCTCAATGTATTTAAAAATTGTGAAAACCCTTCTTCTACTGCATTTTTTTCCATTCTAGACATTAAATCATAATTTATTCCTTGGCATTCTACAACCATTAAATATCTTTTCCCATTTTTTTGTACAATCATGTTATCTTCTATTTTATCAAATTCCATAAATGAAAAAATTGATTGTTTATTATATGATTGTGGGACTTTAGTTTGTTGTTTTGTTCCCTGTTCTTTAATCTCTGTATGTTTTTTTTCTTTTCCATTTTTCTCATCTAGGCTCATTTTCCAATAAACTAATGCTAATATTAATATAATAAAAACTAATATTGCTGCAATTATCACAAATATACTAGTTATCTCCATTATCATTTTCCTCCTTTGTATACACATATATTTTTTTCTTCTTTGCATGAAATTTTATTGCTCTTTTTATAACATCATCGATATTTTGCCCACTTGTTTGTGTTGTAAATTTTAATGATGGTATTTCTGGAACCTTTAACATTCCTATTGCCCATCCTATTGCAGCAAAGATTACAGCTATTATTATCCCTACAATTCCAAGTCCTATTGCCTTTAAAATAAAATAAAATACTAATCCTATAGCCGCAGTTATTGCCGTGTATATTAAAGATTTAGGAGTAAAAATGAATAATATTCTTCCTTCTCCCTTTACATTTCTAGGTATCTCATATGTTCCCAAAATGAATTCCTCCTTAGTACCTTTTTATAGTTATATCTATTATAACAAATTTTTGGCTAAATTGTAACATTTTTGGCGTAAAAATATAAATTTCATATATTTGTAATGTTTTTGTAATAATTACCCGATTTTTGGCAAAAAAATAATAGCCTTACGGCTATTATTTTTATTTATTTTATTGTGCTTGCCCAATCGTAAATCATACCTGCTACATTTGATGCTGCAAATATTAAAACTGCACCAATTATGTATGGTATCATTGTTTTTTTGTATTCTGCTTTTTCTTCTGCGCTTCCCATCATGTATTTAATACCTAATACAACTAAAACTACAACTGCTGCAATTGAACCAACTAATTGTACTATACCTAATATTTGTTGTCCTAAGCTTTTAACAGAACCTGTTCCTGTTCCTTGTAGTGGTGTTATTGTTCTTGGATCTGTTGATTGTGCAAATACAACTGTTGAAGCCATAGCTAACATTGCAACTATCATTAATACAGATACTATTTTTGAAATCTTCTTAGTATTCATAATTAATACCCCTTTCATTATTTTTTTATATTTAAAATATTCTAGTTAATAGAATAACTTTAATAACTATATTATAATTACACATCTTGTAGTATTGTAGCAACTATTTTCCAAATTCCAAATGCTCCAAATATTATTACACATCCAATTACAAATGGTATTAAGCTTTCTTTTACCTTTGCCTTATCGTCCATACTTCCTACCATAAATTGAATTCCAAGTATTGCTCCTATTATTACTGCTATAACTGTTCCTATTGCTAATAAAATATTGTATATTTGATCTGATACTGTTTTTATTTGTGACTCTTTAATTGGTGACGTTTGACTCTTTCCCGTATCAATAAATCCTTCTCCTGCATCTAGAACGCTATCTGCAGCATATGTTGTTTGCATAATTAGCATTGTTGATAATATAAATAATACTAAAATTTTTATCAATATACTTTTATTCATATTACCACTCCTTTTTAACTATTTATGTCTTTTCCTATTTCATATATTATATGTACCAAATTTGATGTTGCAAAAACTAGTATCGCACCAATTAAATATGGTAACATTGTTTTTTTATATTCTGCTTTTTCTTCTACGCTTCCTACAACATATTTAATTCCTATAATAGCTAAAGTAACTGCAGATACTATGCTACCTATTAATTGCACTGCTCCTAATACCTCTCCCGCCTTAGAAAATAGCTTTTGGGAACCTCCTCCAGAAGTAGGCTTATAATAGCTTG
>OLRJ01003124.1_pt1 | contig 11392 bp, 6 predicted proteins | sample 1672741 | NCBI WGS metagenome assembly OLRJ01 (sample SAMEA3136719, study PRJEB25190) | human gut metagenome | biome: human gut; feature: human-associated habitat; material: faeces | place: Austria | collected 2013
GCAGATGACGTCCGGCCGCAGGCCCCGGCGGGCCAGCTCTTGGGCGGCTTCCCCCGCGTCGGCGCAGAGAAACTCCGTGTTGGTCACGCCGTTGCGGGCGGCGTTGGCCTTGGCGTCCTCGATGGCGGCGGGAATGACCTCGGCACCGATGGCTTTCCCGGCCCGGCGGGCCAGGACCAGGGTGATGGTCCCGATGCCGCAGTAGAGGTCCAGGACCGTCTCCGTCCCGGTGAGCTGGGCGAAGTCTAAAGCGCGGCCATAGAGGACCTCGGCCTGGTCCCGGTTGACCTGGTAAAAGGAGGGGACGGAGAGGCGGAAGTTCAGGTCACAGAGGGTGTCCTCCAGGAAATCCTGCCCCCAGAGGGTGTGGTACTCCTTGCCCAGAATGACGTTGGTCTTGGCTTGGTTCACGGACAGGACCACGCCCACCAGCCCCGGCTCCGCCGCCCGGAGGGCCTCGATGAGCTTGTCCTGCTGGGGGAGCCGCTTCCCGTTGGCAATGACGGCGCAGAGGGACTGGCCCTTCTGATTGACGCGCACATAGAAATGCCGGATGAGGCCCTCGTGGGCCTTTTCGTCATAAGCGGGGACATGACAGTCTGCCATCCAGGCCCGAAAGGCGCTGCGCAGACGGGTGGCGGGCAGGGGCTGGAGGAGGCAGTCGGGGCAGTCGATCACGTCATGGCTCCGGGCGCGGAAGAAGCCCACGCGGGGGCCGTCTGCCACGGGGAACTGGATCTTGTTCCGATACCGGTCCGGCTGGGCTGCGCCGTGGATCACGGAGACCGCGCCGTCCCAGCCACCGATGCGCTGGAGGGCGTCCTGGACTTTCTGGCGCTTGAAGTTCAGCTCCTCTGCATAGGTCATGTGCCGCAGCTGACAGCCGCCGCACTTGGGGTACTGGGGACAGTCCGGGACCTGGCGACCGGGGGACGGCTCCGTCACCTCCACCACCCGCCCCCAGGCGGCGGACTTGCCGACCTTTAAGAGCTGCACCTGGCAGAGCTCACCAGCCAAGGCACCCTTGACAAAAACGGCCTGCCCGTCCAACCGGGCCACGCCCTCCCCGGCGCTGCCGTAGCCCTCGATGCGGAGGGGATATACTTCGTTTTTCTTCGCTGCCATGGCTGCTGCTCCTTTTTGTGAGATCTTGAACATCTGTTGGTATCCCCTAGTATACCACAAGGGGCCTTGGAGGGACAAGCGGGAATCTCGAAGCAGCTCGTTTGCAGGAAGTTTCACGCCGTCTTGCATTTCAGGGAAAACAGGAGTAAGATAAAGCCAAAAAAAAACACCGGGCGGTGCCCGGAAGATCAGGGAGGTCTTTGCCCATGCAAGATGGTTTCATCAAAGTCGCCGCCGGAACCCCGGAGATCCGGGTGGCCGACTGCGCCTATAACGCCCAGGCCTGCCTTTCCCTGCTGCATCAGGCGGCGGCGGAAGGGGTCAAGGTTTTGTGCCTGCCGGAGCTGTGCCTGACCGGCTATACCTGCGGGGATCTCTTTTTGCAGGATACGCTGCTGCAAGGCGCGGAAGACGCCCTGCGCTCGCTCCTGGAGGGCAGCAAGGACCTGGACCTGCTGGCGGTGGTGGGGGTGCCGGTGCGGTACAACCAAAAGCTCTTCAACTGCGCGGCGGTGTTCTGCCGGGGGGCGCTGCTGGGGCTGGTCCCGAAGATCCATTTACCCAATTACACAGAGTTTTACGAGGGGCGCTGGTTCACCTCCGGCCGGGAACTGCGGGGGACGGACTTCTGCATCCCCTTTGCGGGGCAGGAGAGCGTGGAGTTTTCTGCGGGCCTGCTGTTTCGCTGCGTCAACGAGCCGTTGTTGACGATCGGGGTCGAGATTTGCGAGGACCTGTGGGTGGCAGATCCCCCCTCCACCCGTCTGGCCCAAGGGGGTGCGACGCTACTTTTGAATCCCTCTGCCAGCGACGAGACGGTGTGCAAGGACGCCTACCGCCGGACGCTGCTGGAAGCCACCTCCGGGCGGCTGGTCTGCGGCTATGTCTACGCCGATGCGGGATGGGGGGAGTCCTCCACCGACCTCATCTATGCCGGGCACAGCCTCATTGCGGAAAACGGGACGATCCTGGCCGAGCAGCGCTTTGCAACGGGCCTGACCATCACCGAGATCGACCTGCAAAAGCTGGCCCACGAGCGGCAGCGCATGACGACCTACCCGGCGGACGCCCCCGACCTGTATCCAAATTACTTTGAATTGGAGCGCACGGAGACCCGGCTCACCCGCCCCATCGCCCCCAATCCCTTCGTTCCCGCCGACCACGGGGATCGGGCGGCCCGGTGCCGGGAGATCCTGACCCTGGCGGCGCTGGGCCTGAAAAAACGTCTGGCCCACACCAGGGCCAAAACCGCAGTGGTGGGTCTGTCCGGGGGCTTGGACTCGACCCTGGCGCTGCTCATCACGGCGCGGGCCATGGAGCTGCTGGGCCGTCCCCAGTCCGATATTCTGGCCGTCACCATGCCCTGCTTCGGCACCACCCAGCGGACGAAGTCCAACGCCCAGGTCCTGGCGGAGGAGATCGGGGCCAGCTTCCGGGAGATCGACATCGGCCCCGCCGTGAAGCTCCATTTTCAAGACATCGGTCAGGCCATGGAGGATCTCTCCGTCACCTTCGAGAACGGACAGGCGCGGGAGCGCACGCAGGTCCTGATGGACCTGGCCAACAAGACCGGCGGTCTGGTCATCGGCACCGGAGACCTGAGCGAGCTGGCTCTGGGCTGGGCGACGTATAACGGGGACCACATGTCCATGTACGCCGTGAACGCAGGCATCCCCAAGACGCTGGTGCGCCATCTGGTGGCCTATGTGGCCGACGAGCAGCGGGGGAGCGCTCCGCGCCTGTCCGCCGTGCTGGAGGATATTTTGGCGACCCCCGTCTCCCCGGAGCTGCTGCCGCCCAAGGAGGGAGAGATCGCCCAAAAAACGGAGGACTTAGTCGGGCCGTATGAGCTGCACGACTTTTTCCTCTACTACGCCGTTCGCTGGGGGTTCCGGCCCCGGAAAGTGTTCCGGCTGGCGGAGTATGCCCTGGGGGAGAAGTATGACCGGGCAACGCGCCTGCGCTGGTTGCAGAATTTTTACCGCCGCTTCTTCGCCCAGCAGTTCAAGCGCTCCTGCCTGCCGGACGGACCGAAGGTCGGTTCCGTGACCCTCTCGCCCAGAGGGGACTGGCGGATGCCCTCGGACGCGGCCGCAAGGCTGTGGCTGGAAGAGGTGGAGCGCTTGACCATTTGACAGAAAAAGGAGAGGGCCGCATGGCCCTCTCCCTCAGTTTGTAGGAGCTAGGTTTTGTGGCTGTCTTACTTCACCACGCCGTCACAGAAGCGGTGCAGGATCGCAGAGACCTGGGCGCGGGTGGCGTTGCCCTGGGGCGCCAGGGTGGTGTTGGTCACGCCGTTGATGAGCTTGGCGGCGTTGGCCCAAGCCAGGGCGTCCTTGGCGTAGGCGCTGACCTGGCCGTTGTCAGAATATCCGGACAGGTCGGCCTTCTTCGTCACGTCATAGCCCTTGTACTGCGCGTAGCGATACAGGATCGCCGCCATCTGCTCACGGGTGATGGAGGCGTTGGGGGCAAAGGTCGTGGCGGAGGTGCCTTTCACGATTTGGTTGGCCGCGGCCCAATTTACGGCGTCCGTGTACCACTGACCAGCGGGCACGTCCACAAAGGCGCTGGTGCCGGTGACGGCAGGGGAGCCTTCCAGGCGGTACAGGATGGTCACGATCATGGCGCGGGTGGTGGTGGCGTTGGGGGCGAACACATCCGCCGCCGTGCCGGCCATCATGCCCTTTTCATACACGTATTTCACATCGTTGTAGAACCAGTCGGCGGTCTTGACGTCCTTGAACGGCAGACCGGAGACGGGAGCCTCAGTCCACTTGGCGTAAACCGTGGTGTTGGCGTCCAGCTTCACAGAGGTGATCTTCTTGGTCAGGCCCTTGTCTGCATACCAGCCCTCGAAGGTCGCACCGGACTTGGTGGGAGCGTATTGGGCCAGGTCAATGGTAGTGCCCTTGTTCTTCGTGACCTTACTGATGGCGTTGCCGCCGTTGGTCTCAAAGGTCAGGGTGTAGGTGGTGGAGGCAGAGCCGCCGCTGGAACCGGAACCACCGTGGCTAGGTGCCTGGTAATAGGCAACGCCGGAGAGGTCCACGGAGAAGGTTATGGGTTTGCAGGTTGTAGCATCGTCACCTTCTGCGACCCACTGGACGGTGACAGTTTTGGCCGTCTTATCTTTGAAATAGAAAGCTACGCCTGTCTTGTTTCCGGGCAGAGTTTCCACATTTTCTTCCTTGGCAGTTTCCGAAATCGTTGCATCAAAAGCATACTTAAACTTCGTCACGCCTTCAGGAGCCTCCAGATCAAAACCGACCCAATAGTCCTTGTCTTTTTTCGCGTTAGTATGCTTTCTCAGCTGCTGGGCAGTGATGGCCACGTTGTACACACCGCCTGCGCCCTGAGAAGTGATCTTAGCATCATAGCTTCCTGCCGTGTACAGGTCTTCGTCCTTGTAAGCGTTGGTTTCTGCGTTGTCATGGAGCTTAGCAGGACGGATCTTAGGCATTGTATCCTTGTCCATCGCCAGCGTCACACCAGACAGGTCCATGTGATACACGGTGTTGCTCAGAACAGCGCCGTCCTTATCCAGCCACTGGACCTGAGCCCAGGTCTTGGGAGTCTTGCTGCCGGCGTCCAGATAGAAGGCAATGCCAGACTTATTTTCAGCAGCCACATTCTGCTCCAGTTCAGCCGCATCGCTCAGGGGCAGGGCATCCTTGGAAGCAGCAAAGGCGTACTTCATCTGAGTTGCATCCTCAGGAGCGACCAGGGCAATGCCAGTCCAGTAGCCCGGCTTTTTCTGGGTGTCGCCATTGGTGTGCTTTTTCAGGTTTGCAACAGAGATAGCAACCTCGGTATAATAGTCGCCGGTGTCCGCTTCCTGTTTCTGCGTTGCCTTAACAGTGTAGCTGTCCTTGTCGTACAGTTCCTCGATAGGATTCGTATCGGCCTGGTCAGCCAGGATGGCGGGGTAGACCGTTTCGACCGCAGCAGGCGTGATGGAGAAGGTACCGCCCTCTTCCGTCTGCGTAGCAGACAGGCCGGGCTTCAGGAAAGCAGCGTTAGGCTGGACCTTAAAGGTACCACCAGAGATTTGAATATCAGAGTTGTCGTAACCCAGAACAGTATCGGAGAACTGAGCGTTGCCAGAAATCTCTAACTTACCATGCTCATAGGCGTTCTCGCCGGTTTGACCATCGCCCTTCGCCCCGACGGTACCGTTGATCGTACCGCCAGAAATCGTAGCGTCATTCCAGTTGAACACAGAGAAAAAGCTCTCGCAAGCCTGTGTCAGTGTACCACCCTGGATATCTAAAATACCATAGTCGTCGTTTTTAATGGTGATTTTGCCGCCGTTCAGCTCGCCACCTGTAACGGTCAGGGTAGCAAAGGCTTTTTCCGTGTTCTTGCTGGGATCAGCCCAGCCGTTGTCAATCAGGCTGGAATAATAACCTTGGTTGTCAGCAGAGAACAGGATCTTACCCCCGTTTACGGTCATGCTCCCAGTGTTCCAAACAACATACCAGGAGTTGCTGCCGGAAGCCGTATTGCCATCCTCAGAAAGCGTGCTGGCTTCTGCGCTACGGGTCAAGCTGCCGCTGTTCAGGACAAACGTACCGTGGTTGACCACAGCGGCTTTGCCATGGGAAACATTGTCGATCGTACCAGCTTTTGCTTCGCTGGAATCCAGAACAGTTAGGCTTGCGCCCTTTTCGATGATCACAGTATGGTTATCAGCTGTATTCGTCAGCTTGTGACCGGCGAGGTCTAACGTGATGTCTTTGCCCGCAGAAACAGTGATGCTGCCGGTTTCATCCTCACTCAACGAAACGGTAGCACCCTTTTCTGCCGTATTGATCTCTTCTTGTAACGTCTTACTTGCCGGGGAAGTGCCAGGGGTAGTAGATTCTTCGTCCCCCGTTGCCAACGCGGCGGTGGGCAGCAGGGTCAGCAGCATACATAAGCTCAGTGCTGCTGACAACACTCTCTTCTTCATGTTTGGGTTCCTCCTTGCAAATTTTGGTTTCCCAACGGTTCGTCCGGGGAAAGGTTGTCTCTCCCCGAACGAGGTCGGGGAAAAACAAATATGCCGTGCAGGTTCCAATGACCCTACACGACAAGCTAGGAGGCAAATGCCCATGCGTACAAACGTCTGGGGTGCGCCTCAGGGTATAGCAAAACACAGGTTTCCCAGAGATAGCCAACTGCAAATTGCTTGCAATGGCCCCGAAAAAACTGTATAATAGTACCCATGCGGTGCGGCCTCAGGCCGTTGTGTAGGTGCTCTCTCACCTGTGCAGGCTGGCGGAGCTCCTACCTTCCGTCAGCTGCCGCATATTTTGTTTTCCGAGTCTATTATACCAAATGGTCAGAAAATAGCAAGGGGAATTTCTTCGGTTGGAAAATTTCGGGATAGAAAGCGGATTGACAAGGCCGACAGCGTGCCCTACAATAAGGGTGGACGAAATGATGCGAGGTTCATCCACAACAAGTCACCTCTTTTCTCGCTGCGAAGGAGTTGCAAAAAAGAGAGCATCCGGACAACGGATGCTCTCTTTTTTGCACGTTACATCAAAATTAGCCGCATGGGTTTCCGTCACTCGTCCAGCTTGAGGACGGCCATGAAGGCCTCGGTGGGGAGCTGGACGGTGCCCAAGGTGCGCATCTTCTTCTTGCCTTCCTTCTGCTTTTCCAGCAGCTTCTTCTTCCGGCTGATGTCGCCGCCGTAGCACTTGGCCAGCACGTCCTTCCGCATGGCCTTGACGGTCTCGCGGGCGATGATCTTGCCGCCGATGGCCGCCTGGACGGGGACCTCGAAGAGCTGGCGGGGGATGTTCTCCTTCAGCTTTTCGCAGATCTTCCGGGCGCGGCCGTAGGCCTTGTCCCGGTGGACGATGAAGGACAGGGCGTCCACCTGCTCGCTGTTGAGCAGCAGATCGACCTTGACCAGGTCGGAAGCGCGGTAGTCCAGGAACTCATAGTCCAGGGAGGCGTAGCCTTTGGTCCGGGCCTTCAGGGCGTCAAAGAAGTCGTAGATAATTTCGTTCAGGGGCATGTGATAATGGATCTCGACCAGGTTGGTGTCGAGATACTGCATGTCCTTGAACTCGCCCCGGCGCTCCTGGCACATGGGCATGATGTTGCCGACGTAATCCGGGGGGGCGATGATGGAGACCTTGACGAACGGCTCCCGCTGCTCCGCGATGACGGAGGGGTCGGGGTAGTTGTGGGGGTTGTCCACGCGGACCTCCGTGCCGTCGGTCTTGGTCACTTCGTAAATGACGTTGGGCAGGGTGGTGATGAGGTCCAGGTCGAACTCCCGCTCCAAGCGCTCCTGAATGATCTCCATGTGGAGCATCCCCAAAAAGCCGCAGCGGAAGCCGAAGCCCAGGGCGGCGGAGGTCTCCGGCTCGAAGGACAGGGAGGCGTCATTGAGCTGGAGCTTTTCCAGGGCGTCCCGCAGGTCAGGGTACTTGGAGCCGTCTTCGGTGTAAATGCCGCAGTAGACCATGCTCCGGGCAGGGCGATAGCCGGGCAGGGGCTCGTCAGCGGGCTCCTCCACGGTGGTGATGGTGTCGCCCACCTGGGTGTCCTTGACGTTCTTGATGGAGGCGGTGAGATAGCCGACCTCGCCGGCGGAGAGGCTCTTGCAAGGCTCCAGCTTGGTGGGCAGCAGATGGCCGATCTCCACCAGGCTGTACTGGGCGCCGGAGGCCATCATCTTCACGGTCTTGTCCAGGGTCAGCGTGCCTTCCATGACGCGGAAGTAAACGACAACACCGCGGTAGGCGTCATACTGGCTGTCGAAGATCAGGGCCTTGAAGGGGGCCTTGGGGTCGCCGGTGGGGGCGGGGACGTGATGCACCACGTCCTCCAGGACGGCCTGAATATTGGTGCCCATCTTGGCGGAAATTTCGGGCGCGTTGGCGGCCTCTAAACCGATGACGTTCTCTACCTCTTCCTTGGCCAGGGCGGGGTTGGCGGCGGGCAGGTCGATCTTGTTGATGACGGGGCGAATTTCGAGATCATGCTCCATGGCCAGATAGGTGTTGGCCAGGGTCTGGGCCTCCACGCCCTGGGAGGCGTCGACCACGAGAATGGCCCCCTCGCAGGCGGCCAGGGAGCGGGAGACCTCGTAGTTAAAGTCCACATGGCCCGGCGTGTCGATGAGGTTCAGGGTGTAGGTCTCGCCGTCCAGAGCGTCGTACTGGATGGTGACGGCGCGGGCCTTGATGGTGATGCCGCGTTCCCGCTCGATATCCATGTTGTCGAGGATCTGGTCCTCCATCGTCCGCTCGTCCACGCTCTTGGTCAGTTCGAGGATGCGGTCAGAGAGGGTGGATTTGCCGTGGTCGATGTGCGCGATGATGCAGAAGTTGCGGATGTTGTCTCTTGCCATGTAGTTCCTCCGAAATTTATAGGATCCAGTCCTCGACGGCTTTGATGCCGCCGTTTTCCAGGTAAACGCGGGGTACCCGGCGGGAAACGCCGCAGAGCACCTCGTAAGAAATGGTATCGGTCTTGTGGGCGATGGTCTCGGCGCTGTCGCTCACTTCGCCGCCCCACAGGATGGCTTCGTCCCCTTCCTGCACGTCGGGCAGGGCAGAGACATCCACCATGATCTGGTCCATGCAGACCCGGCCCAGAACCGGGCAGGGCATACCCTTTATCTCCACGATGCCCTTGCCGCAGCTCAAAAGGCGGGGGTAGCCGTCGGCGTAACCGGCACAGAGGGTGGCGACTTTGGTGGGCTTTTCCGCGGTGAAGCGGCGTCCGTAACTGGCCGACTGACCGGGCTGCATCTCCTTGACCATGCTGACGATGGTCTTGAGCTTCATCACCGGGCGGAAGATGCCGAAGCGGACTTCATCGCTGGGGTCGAAGCCGTAGAGGATGATGCCGGGGCGTGCCATGCAGTGGGTGCGGGGCAGTCCGGCGGGCCAGTCGGGGTGGAGCATCACCCCGGCGGAGTTGTCGCAGTGGACGACGGCAGGCTCAAAACCGGCCTCGGCAAGGCCCTGATAGGCCCGGACGAAGAGCTCGTGCTGCTGGCTGGTATAAGCCACGCTGTCGGCGCTGTCGTCGTCGGCCACAGCAAAGTGCTGGAACAGGCCGGTCACGTCCAGACCCGGCAGGCGGCAGGCATCCAGCATCTCGGCCAGCGCCGCGTCAAAGTCGGTGCGGAGCGCAAAACCGATGCGGCCCATGCCGGTGTCGGCCTTGAGGTGGACTTTGACCTTCCCGCCGGCGGCACAGGCGGCCTCGCTGAGGGCCTTGGCCTGGGGCAGGGAGTAACAGGCTGCGGTGATGTCCTTCTGGATGAGGACGGGCGTGCAGCCCGGCTCCACATGGCCCAGAATGAGGATGGGAAGCGTCAGCCCGGCTTTGCGCAGCTGACGGGCTTCCGCCAGACAGCTCACAGCCAGCCACGCGGCCCCCTCTTCGGCAAAGACCTTGGCGCACTCTACGGCACCGTGGCCGTAGCTGTCGGCTTTGACGACAGCGCACAGAGGCATCTCCCCGGCCCGGGACTTCACGGCGCGGAAATTGTGGCGCAGGGCGTCAAGGTCTATCTCGGCCCAGACGTGTTTTTCAAATGTGGGCATCTGCATGGGCTGTGTCCTCCTTTTTTGATGTACGGGCCGGGTGCAAAGGACGCCAGCCGTCGATGCCGCTCTCCTGCAGAGCGTGAAGGGTCTTCTGCCGGAAAGCACGGTCGGTGCGGCACCGCTCCCGGACAAAGTTTTTTGTGTCCTCCCGGGTGGTCACGCCGTCGGCAGGGCAGCGGCTCTTGACGATGGGAAAGCCTTCTTCCTTCACTGCACAGCGCACCTCCTGCTCTGTGGCGAGCAGCAGAGGCCGGATGAGGGTCAGCCCCCGGTCGGACAGCTCTGTCACCGGCGAGAAGCAGCCGATGCGGCCCTCCCGCCAGAGGTTCATATAAAACGTCTCGATGGCGTCGTCCAGATGATGCCCCAGCGCCACCTTGTTGCAGTCCAGCTCTTCGGCAGCGGCGTGGAGCGCGCCCCGGCGCATCTTGGCGCAGAGGGAGCAGGGATTCTTCTCGTTCCGGTAGTCGAAGACGATGGGGCCGATAAAGGTGCGGCGCACCTCATAGGAAACATCATACTGCCGGAACAGCGCTTCCAGCGCGGAGTAATCCACCGGCTTGCCGCCAAACTGGGGGTCGAGGGTGACGGCCACGACTTCGAACGGAAAGCCGAGGTACTGCCGCAGCCGCGCGAGACCGATGGTCAAAGCTACGCTGTCCTTGCCGCCCGAAACGCCCACCAGAACGCGGTCGCCGGGGGCCAGCATCTCGTACTGCTGGACGGCTTTGCGCATCAGGCCGCAGAGCCGCTGCATCGCTTTCGTGTCGCTCATGACAGGCTCACGCTCTCCACGAGGTTGACAATGTCGCTGATGGAGGCCAGCTTGGTCAGGCCGGAGACATAGATGACGTCGCCGTTGTCGTACTCGATGGTGGCCAGCACGGCGTAGTAAGCCTGAATATCACAGCGCACGGCAGTGACGGTGGCACCGTCGATGCTCAGGTTGACTTTCCGGGGGCTGATGACGCCGTAAGCCTGCTTGAGCTCTTTTTCCGACTGGCCGATGAAGTCCTCATAGGTGTCTTTCGTGCCTTTCTGGAAGAGCACGACCTGATAGTTGGCGTCGTCGCTGCTCTGGGCAGAGGCCAGTTCCAGCGCACGGCCAAGGGTGGCGTCCTCGGTCATCTCGCACACCGGCCAGACGGCGGACTCGTAGTAGACGGAGATGCCGTTCTCGGCGGTGTAGTGGGTGTCAGGCGAAGCGGGGGTGCGGCGGTTGACCACGAGGGTCAGTACAAAATAGGCCAGTGCGCCCAGCAGGACGATGATGCCCATGGCCAGCAGCAGGCGGGAAGAGCGCTGCTGCGCGGTGTCGCGCTGGTGGATGTCTTTCGGCATGAAGGAATGTCCTCCTTATAAATGTAAGGCTCAGCCCCGGGGGTGGGGCTGCATCTTTATTAGTATAACATACTCGGGACTGAAATTGTAGCGCTCTGCCGCAAAAACAGAAACGAAAATGCGATTTGAGAAAATACGAGATTTCAAGAGAAAACAAGAGAAAACGAGAGGTTCAAAAAACTGAGCCGAAAAAATCGAAAAATGATGTTGACAGGGGCGTTCTTGTGATGTATACTGACACTCGCGCCCCAAAAGGTGCATTGAACCGTTGAAACACTTATCAGGAGGAAATAGATATGAGCACTACTCTCGTAAAGCCCGCTGAAGTCGAGCGCAAGTGGTATCTGCTCGACGCAACC
>OLRJ01003126.1_pt1 | contig 11387 bp, 7 predicted proteins | sample 1672741 | NCBI WGS metagenome assembly OLRJ01 (sample SAMEA3136719, study PRJEB25190) | human gut metagenome | biome: human gut; feature: human-associated habitat; material: faeces | place: Austria | collected 2013
TATTAGCTCACCGGAGCATTGCGACGCACGGCGGTGAATATACATTGTAAAAGCGTGTCCGGGAAACCGCCCCCTATTTTTCTTTCGGCAGCTTTATCACAAACGTACTGCCTCCTCCCAGCGTATCTGTGATCCGGATACTTCCTTTATGCAGCGTCACGATCTCCTTCGCAATGCAAAGCCCAAGTCCAAAATGCTGCTTATCCTTCCTTGCCGAATCCTCCCGATAGAACCTCTGGAACACCGCCTCCTTATTTTCATCCGGAATCCCCGGTCCATTATCCTGCACGTAAATCCTGAAATATTTTTCCTTTTCTTCTACACCAAGTTCCATCCTCCCACCTGCCGGCACATAACTCGCTCCATTATCTAAAAGAATCCCCAGCACCTGGCTCAGCCTTGCACTGTCACACTTACAGATAGAAAGGGACTCCTCCGGCAGCACCACCTTCAGGGAAATCTTCTTCTCCCGCAAAATCAGCTCATACTTCTCATAAGTCTCCAGAAGCAGCGTATCCAGCTCACAATCTGTCTTCATAATGCTCCAGGATTTATTGTCCGCATTTGCAAGAGAAAGCATATCCCCGATCAGCCGGGACATCCGGTTTCCTTCACTTTTTATGGTCTGCAAAAGTTTTCCATTCTCCCCGGTTCCCTTCTCCATAGCCTGCACACAGGATAAGATCACCGCCAGCGGAGACCTGAGCTCATGAGATGCGGAAGCAATAAACTGTGTTTGTTTCCTTCGGTTCTCCTCCAAAGGCTGCAGCATTTTCCCTGTAAAAAACCAGGAAAACACGCCCAGCGCCAGAACTGCCGCCAGCACTATTCCCCCAAACAACACTCTCTGATGGAAGATCTGTGCCTTCAATCCCTCAAGAGGATACACCAGAACCAGGCTTAACACGCCATTCCCCTTTGGGATCAGCGCTGTACAGGCATAAAAATCCGAAGTCTCAAAATAAATCTCTTTGAGAATAGAAATGCTTCCTGTATACTCCACATCCAGTCCCTGCTCTTCTCTGGAAATCCTGGCAGCCTCCGCCAGCATGCTTTCCACAGAATTTTCCCTGGTATTTCCAGCCACAGCCCCATCTGAACTTTCCTTATTCAGCTTATCAAAATATAGTCTTTTCCCATTGTTCAGAATTCGGAATTCCACTCCGTATTCCTGCTTTGTCTCCAGGATCCATTTATGGGAAAGGATGGTCTGATTTTCCAGGTAAGCTACACAGGAATTTCCATTATTCAAAAATCGCTCGTAACTGTTGCGCGCAAGTCCCCGCTCAAAGATCACAAGACTGGCAGCCGCCATCAGGATCAGGATTCCGCTTGTGATCAACGTAGAAAATAGTGTCATTTGCCTGTGCAGCTTTTTAAACATCTTAAACTCTCCATACTGCGTCATAGCTTCTGCTTTGCAAACTTCTATGGCGTTTCTTCCTATTTGCTATTTTATTTTTATATTCTGTTTATTTCGTCATTTTCCAACTGCCGGATTATTCCGCCAGATACAGGTTCACCTGCTGTATCACCGCATTTACAGCCTCATCAAGGCCGATTTCTCCATTCAGGTAGCGCACTCCGTTCTCGCAGACTGCACTGGTGATGATCGCATTGTCCAGGATCGGGGTTGTCAGTGTTTTGCCCAGCTGTTTAAATGCCTCCACTTTATCTGCTGACGGCACCTTGATCTCATAATACAGCTCCTGTCCAGTCACACTGCTGCTTCCTCCGGAAGCCAGCACCTTGCCTTCTTCCCCCTGGTTCCAGTAATCCGCTCCATCGTACACCTTCTCCACAACCGGCAAGCCATCACTCTTTGACAGAAGCTGTCCTTCCTCAGAAAACAGATACTGCACAAATTCCAGAGCTTTGTCCTTCTCTGAGGATTTGGAACTAACGCCGATCTTATTTATGGGAATATAGCAGTTGGATACCTGCCCATTCCAAAGCTTATACTCCTGATTTTCCAGCAGATCACCAAAAGATGTCACAGTTGCAAAATCATAGGGTGAAAAAACGCCGCCTACTGCAAACAAGCTTGTTCCGGAAAAGGCTGCAACATTTTCCCCTGCAATTCCATAGCTCCGGTCATACTCTGGCGTCTGGCTGTCATCAAAAGCCTGCGGATAAGCAGCCTTCATCTGGTCCACTCCATCCTTTCCAGCCTGGTAAATCCTTCCCACCTGCTCCAGAAATTCCTTCACCTTCTCTTCATCCAGGGTTCCGTCCGTCTTCATCCATGCTGCAGAATTATTATCTGCAAACTGCTCCAAAAGCGTTTCCGGGAATAAAAAATACACAAATGGGAACTTATAAAAGTTTTCATCAGACAGTCCATACTCGTCTTTATGCTTCTCTACAACATCAGCCAGGGACGTAAGGTCTGTAACAGTCTCCACATCTTCTTTCGCTCCCTGGATCATTGGGATTCCAAATTTCACTGGCATTTCATAAATACTGCCATCCTCTTCTGTATACGCCTCCTGAATATTGGAAAGGATCCCTGCCTCCTTCAAAACGCCGCTTAAGTCCTCCAGCATTCCCTGCTGGATATAAGTTTCAGAAGAAATCCCATCCATGATCAGTATATCCGGTCCTTTTCCTGCCATGATCTCTGTGTTCAGAGTTTTTAAAGCGTCTGTACGCGTTACCCCATCGTCTCCTGACATTCCTGTTTCCAGAGTCAGATAAATATCCGGATGTTCCTTCTGGAACATGGCCACAGCCTGCCGAATGCTGGAATTACTCTCCAGGGAATAAATCGTCAGCTCTGTATCCGGCACTGTAGGAGTGTCTGCGGAATAAGTATAGGAAAACAGTTTTCCCTTCATACCACCGGAATCATAATTCACTACACCTATATAAATTTTTCCGTCTTTGTCCTGCGCCATGCAGTTAAAAGCCTTGTTGGTGGTACTGATCGAGTTCAGGCTTCCATCGATCACCTGCTCGATCACGTTGCCCCCAAATGCATAGCGGTACAAGCCAGTACTGTCTACATAAAATAAAGTGCCTTCCTCGTCTCCATCCATAAACATTAAGGACGTGCCAGAAGAATTGCCAAATTCCAGATTGGAAGGGGTCTTTTTCAGCTGCTCCGTCAGTGCGTCCCCACCCTCGGCAGGCTTGCCGGAAGCAATGTCATAATAACGGACATCTCCATCTGCAATTACGATCAGATACTCCGGGGTTACTCCCATATAATCTGTGTGCTTTCCTTTCTCGTATTCATGAACCACACTGCCATCTGCCGGATTAATTTCCAGAATTCCGTTTCCTGTAAGCTCCAAAAACAGATTGCCATTTGTCCCGATTGCCATATCCCAGGAAAAGCTTCCAGACATATCACTTCCAAGCTCCAGCTTTTTCCCTTCCCCGCCAGCTGGGCAATAATAATAATCCATGTCCACTGTACCGTTATCATCCTCAGGCTCTATAAACACACCGCCCAGAATGCTTCCGTCTTTCCCAAGTGCTGCTTTATAAAAAGAAACACCGTCCAAACCGAAAAGGCTTGTAAGAGTTTTCCCCTCGTCCCAGGTTTTACCCTGATCAGATGACTTATAAAGAGACAGTTCGTCGTCACTGTTTCTTGCGATCATCTCCATGCTGCCATCTTCCATAATCTGCAGGCTGGCCACCTCCGTACAATCTTCCGGTACCGCCAGTTCCTTCTCCAGATAACGCCCCATTGCTTTGGAGTCTCCAGAGTTTGCTGTGTCATTAGCAGTGTTTCCGCTATCATACTGACCGTTGTCTTTACTTCCATCTGAGGTACCGCAGCCTGTAAGACTTCCAGCTCCCACAGCTGCCAGACACGCAGCCACAGAAACCGACAGCAATCTTTTTACCGTTTTATATTTCCGCATGTTAAAATTCTCCTTCCATTGTTAAGGTTTTATTCAGAATCAGCTTTGCATCCTGCCTGTCTGCATGGAATACTCCGCCTCTGTATAGCCATAACCTTACCAAAGGAATCTCTATATAATCTCTAAAACAGTATAACATGTCCCACGAAAAAAAGAACAGCCAAAGCACAAATTATTTTACTTTGCGCTTCAAGCTGTTCATTTCTATAACAATATTAACATTAATTGCAACTATTCCGTATCTTCACAGTTACCATTTATTCACTTCTAAGTGCATCAATCGGATTCAAATTCGCAGCCTTCACAGAAGGAAGCAGACCGAAGATAATTCCGATCAGCATAGAGAATACTACAGAACCTACAATAGCAGGAACGCTGATGGCGGTAGGTGAACCAGCCACCCTGGATACGATCTTGGAAAGTCCGATTCCAAGGATTACTCCGATAATACCGCCTACGCTGGTAAGTACCGCTGCTTCTGTAAGGAACTGGCCAAGAATCACCTTCTTTCTTGCACCAATCGCCTTCTTCAGCCCGATCTCCTTGGTACGCTCTGTTACAGATACCAGCATAATGTTCATAACGCCAATACCTCCAACCAGAAGGGAAATACTTGCGATCCAGATCAACTGGGAATTGGTGCTCTCGCTTAAATCCTGAAGATCCTTTACACGCTGCATAACATCGTCAGCCTTGTACTTAAAGCTGCTGCTTCCGCTTCCGGTAGTGCTGATGGATTTGTTCAGAATCTTCGCAACTGCAGAACCGGCTTCACTCATGTTGTCTGTGCTGTCAACCTTGATGATGGCATTTTCCGGTTCATCAAACTTATAAGAAATGGGCCAGCACTTATTGGGAATCATTACCGTTCCGATCACGCTCTCATAGTAACTGTCAAAATCATTTGGCGTATCCATATTCGGAAGGCTGTCTGAAGACTGCCTCACAACCCCAACCACTGTATACGGCTCTGAACCGATCTCAATGATTTTCCCTATGGGATTTTTCCCTGGAAACATGGTGTCTGCGGCATAGCTGTCTATTAATGCAACCTTGCGGAAACCATCATAATCTGCCTGCACAAGACCTCTTCCGGAACGCACCTTATAACCACAGGTATCCAGATAATTCATATCAATACCGTAGACCTTGCCACCGGAAAAACTGGTGTTCTCATAATAAACATTGCTGTTGTAATCTGTTCTTCTGTAAAAAAAGGTTGCATTTTCTACATGGTCTGCTTTTAACACTTCATCCTTCAGGCTCTGGCTCAAAAGAGGCGTGGAACCTGAAGAACCGCCATCATAATAATCCACACTATATGCACTGTCACCCTGTGACAACGTGATATTCACTGTGTTGTTTCCGGAACCGATCAGATTGTCTTTGATCTGCTCACTGGTTCCCTTAATCGTGGAAACAATGGCAATAATAGATGCAATACCAATGATAATACCCAGCATTGTAAGGAAAGATCTCATCTTGTGTGACCAGATTCCCTGGAATGCCAGACGTATATTTTCAAACATGAAATCCCTCCTTAACCAAGACCGCCGTATGATGTGGTGTCATATCCCATAAACTCATCCAGTGATCCTTCTTTTGTCTTCATACCTTCTTTTACAGATTTGGAATAAGGGAATGCAATTTTGTCATCCAGAGATAATCCACCACTGACCAGCACATAAGTACCACCGTTTACATTCTCCTTTACCTTTACGATCTGTTTCTTCAGCACACCGTTATTATCCTTATATACATAGCTCACACCGTCTTCTGTACGCACAAACGCCTTGGAAAGCACAATGCCGTCTGTACTCTGGGTCTGCTGTTCCAGCTGAATATCTACCCAGTCTCCTACGCTTACCTGGGCAGAATCATCTGTGATCTTGGCTGTGAAGGTGTAGGAGGATACATTTGGATTGCTGTCTCCATAATAATAGGAGTCGTCTCCATCTACTGCATAATCAGATACCTGTACCACCTCTGCCTCAAAAACCATATAACCATTTTCGCCATAGGAATTACAGGTCAGCATAGTGCCCTCCTGTACCTGGTCAAGCATCAGCTCACTGACAGTTCCCTGTACATAATAGCCATCTTTACTCTTTACCATCATAAAAGCATCGGATTCTGAGTTGGTTCCGGTAGCGGCATCACCCACGGTAGTTACAATACCATCCAGCTTACTTGTGATCAGCTGTCTGTCCGCTTTTTTCTGAAGCTTGCTGATGTTGATCTCGCTCTCCTGAATGTCCAGTTCCAGACTGGCGATCCGTTTTTTCTGGATCCTAATCGCTTCCGAACGGGATAAGGAGGAACTGCCTCCTCCGCTGCCATTGTCGCCTGGAATAACGGGATCATCATTTCCATTGTCATACTGCATGGCGCCTTCCAGTGTGAAATCCATTTCTGCAAAACGGTCCACTGGATTGGACAACATGTTTCCATCAATGAGATAATAGCCGGTACAGGATGCTTTCCTATTCGTATAATCTCCAATGGTATCATTCTGGTGGAATTCCAGCAGATACCAGTATCCGCCCGGATGAAGCAAAATGGTTCCATCTGCATTGTAACCAGCCATCTTGTTCAAAAAAGCTCCTGTTACGTTTACCTTTGCCTTCGCACTGGAGCAAAGATACAGATAAGGATTCTCCTTTGTTCCACTTCCCTGATAAGGTGTGGTGTCATAATCCAGGGTAAGATAGAATGGTTCGTCGCCATCTACAAAGCCATCATTTCCTCCCAGGGTAGTGTCTCTGTTCAGATCAGAGCCATCCCCGTTTGCATCAGAAGTAAAACCATCCTGGCTGGAATCTCCGCTGCTGAACCCATCATTTGACGGTTCCTCATAGAAATCAGACGCAGTGCCGAAATCCATAGTTGTATCTTCTGTTCCATCAGAAGTATCCCCGCTGTCACCGTCAGCACTGGTCATATCGTCTGCCGAATCTGCACCTGACAGATCTTCCTCTGCGTTTCCTGCCTCCTGGCTGTCTGCAAATCCATCTGTCACCGCAGCAAGCAGCATAGGCTGTAAAACTGCTGCCAGATAATGATCGGATGCCGTTACATTTGCAGAAGACATTTCATCATCCCCAAGGGAATCATCATCGGAATCTGTTCCGGAATCAATTCCAGAGTCCTCCCCGGAGTCGATCAGATTATCTGCTGAGGATGCATCGGATTCCAGAATAGGACCGCCATTTTGAAGACTGGTAAGCCTTTTCTTCGCTGTGGCAAGGTCCTGCTGCTGTTTCTGGAGTTTCAGCTTGGCTATATTCAGTTCCATCTCCACAAGAGTCATATCAAATGAGATCAGCTTATCACCAGGCTTCACTTCATCTCCCTTGCTTACATAAACTTCCTCAATGATCATATCCTTATCTATGGTAATCCGCTGTGTGGCATTGGCGTATACATTACCGCTTAAGGTAGTGTCTGAATCATACCTCTCACCGGCAAGATCACTGACACTTGCTACCAGAACCTCCTTCTGGCTTCCCTTACGCGCATACATAAGACCGCCGCTGATACCAGTTCCCACAAGTGCCGTAATCACCAGGCCTATAATAACTTTTTTCACTTTTCCCATGGGATCACCTCTTTTCCTGCAGCTCACCATCACGGATCATAACCACCCGCCTGGCATGCGCTGCGATCTCTGGATCATGAGTGATCATAAGGACGGAAACACCTTCCTCATTCAGTTTCTGGAAAAGCTCCATAACCTGCTTACCTGACTTACTGTCCAAGGCTCCGGTAGGTTCATCTGCCAGAAGAAGCCTTGGATTGTTTACAATGGCTCTGGCAATGGCCACCCTCTGCATCTGTCCGCCCGAGAGCTGGTTCGGCCTAAAATCCACACGGTCTGCCAGACCAACTCTGTCAAGTGCTGCAAAAGCACGCTCCCTGCGTTCTTTCTTCGGAACATGTGCGTAATTGAGAGGCATCTCTACATTGGATATAGCCGACTGTCTTGGCAAAAGATGGAAGCTCTGAAATACAAACCCAATCTTGTTCAGACGGATATCTGACATTTCATTCTCCGAACATTTGCTGATATCCTGCCCATCCAGAAAAAAGGTGCCCTTGGTTGCCTGATCCAGACAGCCAATTATGTTCATAAGTGTGGACTTACCAGAACCAGAAGGACCCATGATGGCTACATACTCACCCTCTTCCATGGAAAAATTTACGTCCTTTAATACTGGAACCGTCATTTTTCCCTGCTGGTAATCCTTATAAATTCCTTTCAGCTCAAGTATCATCCTGCTGCCTCCGTATCTTCAGAGCCGTACTGTCCCGGCTCATCGATGCTGTCGTCGGTAAAATCTTCTGTACTGTCATCAAAAGCACTGTCATCCACCGTATCTTCCGAAGCAGCCTCAGAATAATCACCATCTATCACAGAATCCATATTCTCATCTACAACGCCGGATTCCAAATCCTCACTGGAGTCACCTTCATCCAGCGGCTCCATAATATCTCCATCGGAATACTCACTATTATCCAGATTGGTCTCCATGTCAATATTTTCCAGCTCTTCATCCGTCATCTCAGACATATCCCTAGTACTCATACCTTCCACAAGGCTGTCTGACGGAAATGCAATGCTGTCGTCCTCCGTCAGGCCGTCTGCGATCTCGTATTCAGAAAGATTCTCATCATATTGTCCAAGAATAACAGAACGCTTTTCCAGTTTTCCCCTGGAATCCACAGCCCAGACATAAGGACTGTCTGTATCAGCATCCACAATATAGTATTCACCCAGCCAGATACCTGTCTTCTGCTCTTCCTGGCCTTCATCCATCTCTATGTATACATGCTGTCCCAGCATCAGGCCCTCAGAGGAATCCAGGGTCACATAGAACGGATAGGTGCTGGAGCTGGTAGTGTCATCTCCACTGGACATTCCAAAATAAGAATTACTGCTGCTATTGGTAGAATTCTGCTCATCCACAGCGCCCATGGTTCCATGCCAGATCTGGTTCTCATCCACTCTGGAACGTACAAGAACAGCTGAACCTGGAACTACTGTATTACGGTTTTGTTCATTTACCTGGCCTTTAATGCGGTAGGAACCGGTACTGAGGATGGTAATAAAAGCATTATCAGAAGAATCCGAACTTCCATAATCCGAACTCATGCTGTCATCCAAAGTATCTCCATCGTCACTTCCCAGCTTACTGGTATCAATCTTCTGGATCACGCCGTCAATCTCGCTTCGCACCTCTGTATTAGTAGTCGCAGCCTGCAGCTTATCGATCTCCGCCTGCTTGCTTACCTGGTCATACTCATTTTTCTTAAGATTCATCTTATTGGTCTCAATCTCAATGGTATAGGAAAGCTGACTGCTCTTATTGGCTTTCTTTTTCTCTTTCTCAAGAGTGGTGATCTGCTCGTTAAGGCTAAGAGCTTCATTCTTCAGACGGTCCAGCGCCAGCTGTGCTTCCTTCAGGCTGTCCTGAATGCTGCTCAGATCATATTCAAAAAGCAGCTGTCCTTTCTTTACTTCGTCGCCGGTCTTTACCTTGACTTCTGTAACCGTTCTGCCGCTCTCAATGTTTACCTTCACAGTCTCCTGGGGTTCTACCACACCGGCAAACCGGTTCAGCACGCCGGAGTCTTCTCCAAGAAGAGTGCTGATTTTGGTCACATAGGCCACTTCACCGGAAGCAGCCGACGAATCGGCATAATTCTCTTTATAATAATACCAGCCACCGGCACCAGCTGCCCCAGCGAGAATGATCAGTCCCCCGATGACAAAAACTTTTTTCTTCATGGTTACCTCCTGTACGATAACTCAATGCATTTCTTATTTCGTGCAAGCACGAACTTTGGCTCGTTACTCACGTAAATTATAGCAGATGCCTTCTCTCTTCTGTCATCTGCATTTACCTTGTTTATCATACCAGATTCCGCCACAAAAAGAAAGTATTCTAACCCTGTAATCGAAAACAATAATACATTTTTCACAAATTTTTCATTCTTTTTTTAGAAATATCGTATAAGTTTTTGGTATTTTTGACTTTTTTACCGAAAACTGGTATAATAAAAAAAATTTATAAGCATTTATCCAATAACCTGAAAGGAAAGAAACTGTATGAAGTCAGCAAAATATCTGCTTCCTCTTCTTTTGCTTTTTTGCACCCTTTTATTATGCGGCTGTACCAGCAAGGAAGAAAAAAAGATAGACGAAGTAGTAAAAAGGGAACTGGAGCTTCTCAAGAACCTGGATTCCGCCACCACACAGAAGTACATCTCCTACCAGGAGCTATTTCCGGAAGAAACCGAAGACACTACCGATACTTCTGATATAGAAGAAGTCTTTTCCCTCTTTTTCCAGGATTTCGATTATAAGATCCTGGATGTTCACGTAGACAAGGACAAAGAAAGCGCCACAGCTGATCTCCGCCTGTTCACCCTGGATGCCCATGCACTTGCAGAGGATTTTTCCGAGGCCCAGCTGAAGCAGGAAATCTCCCTGGCTGCTGCTGATCAGTCTGATGACCATACCTTTTCCCTGGAAGACCGCTACCGCATTCTCAGGGAACTGCTAAGTACAAATGATTACCAGACTGTAGAACGGAATTGCACCATTACCCTCACTGCCACCAGGGAAGATACTGGGAATAATTGGGAAATCAGGCGTAACAACACATTAGAAAATGACCTTGTCGGCGGTCTTATGAATTATCTCACAGATCCGGACATTCTTTCTCCGGAAGACACGCTTACTGTATACTTTGATACCCTGAAAGACATGTCAACAGAGGAACTGGGCAATTATCTGAATGCCGACTCCATTGTAAGCTCCGGGGATTCCGAAAAGATCCAGCTTGCCGATGCACTGGTTTCCCAGGTACATTCTTCTTTTGATTATTCTGTAGGAGAAGCTACTGTTTCCGGCTATCACGCCACAGTCAGTGCTTCGATCACAACCTTTGACAGTGATGCTATTTTGAAAAATTATAACAAAGATCTGGATACTTATCTTGCTTCTGTTGATGCCGTGATCGACGGGGCACAGAAGCGCTACGAAAAATCCTACAGCATGCTTTTGGACGTAATTGACAAAAATACGGCTACCAAAACTGTGGAAACCACCTTCACCCTCCTTAACGACGGTGCTTCCTGGAAACTGGAAGATGCCGGAACAGTGTTTGGACAGGCTTTATTTGGAGGCTTAAGCTCCAGCCCAGTGGAAGATGCTGCAGATTCTGACAATTAAGATTGTGATATTTATGTTCATACCTCTGCCGGTAAGCGCAGAGGTGTTTTTTCGCATTTTATCCTATTATATAAAAAATCCTGCCCAAGAATCAGGCAGGATTTTTTATATAATATTTTATTCTTCGGTCTCTTCTACAGCTTCTTTCTCTACCTCAAGTCCCAGCTCATCCAGCTGTGCCACGCTTACGCGCTGCGGTGCCTGAGTCATCAGACAGGAAGCATCTTTTACCTTCGGGAATGCAATTACGTCACGGATACTGTCAACCTTGGCAA
>OLRJ01003128.1_pt1 | contig 11383 bp, 10 predicted proteins | sample 1672741 | NCBI WGS metagenome assembly OLRJ01 (sample SAMEA3136719, study PRJEB25190) | human gut metagenome | biome: human gut; feature: human-associated habitat; material: faeces | place: Austria | collected 2013
ATTTTAAAGGAAAAGAGCAAGGCCGGATAGACCTTACTCTTACATTATGAATCGGAATTTATAGAACTGTGAAAAGTAAAGGTGGTAATTTTGTGGTTAAATATTGTATGAATTTAAGTGATGAAAAAAAAGAAACTGCAATTAAAATTGCTTTGGAAAGTAAAGGAAATGTTCGCAAGCGTAAGATAGCGGTTCCGCTTCTGATGATTTTGGGTATCGTCATTATTTTTAGTAGCATATTTTTAATTATAAATTCTCCTGCTATTTTATGGTATATCTATATGGTGCTTGGAATAGTTTGTCTGCTTCTTGCGTTTAATGCAAAGTCTTTTCAAAAATTTGTATTGAAAAAAGCGGAGTTACTCTTAGATAAGTCTTTTCGTACTGGAATTGTAGAGTATCATTTTGACGCTGAAGGGATAGAAACAATTTCCCAGATGGGATATAGCAAAAATTATTGGACTGCATTTAAAGAGTACGGTACTATGGGGCAGTATATATATGTTAAACGAAAAGATAATAAAATGGTTTTGATAGATAAAAATGATTTGTCTACTGGGGAGTTAGAAGAATTGACTCAACTATTGTTAAATAATGTCAAAATGTAAATTCCAGTTCACAACTTCATATCCCTACACACAAAGCAGTTAGTCTTTAGGATTGACTACTTTTTTCTTGCCAAAATTCCAGTTTTGAGAATTGAGAAAATCGATACTTGTAGATGGAGGTAATCAAAATGAAAGAATATCAACATTTGATTGGAAAGATTATTGTTGCAGTGGCAATTATAGTTGCCGCAATCATTATAGCGCAGGCTATTGGTGGAGCTGGAGAAAGTATCCGTAGTGGCTTGTTTCAATTAGGGAATGCTCTTCGATAACTTCCAGTTTTTCAAACTCTATCAATAAAAGGTGTCTGCCGCACAATCCAAATAATGTTTTTGAAAAGTTAACATCAAAAAAGCTCCGGGTGCTGAATTGCTCCCGGAGTTTCCTTTATTGTGGCAACATTGGCTTGTTGCAGTCCATACACAAAATGTGTACCGCCTTGGTTGCCCTCACGCTGTTACCGCAGCAGGGGCATACATATTTGATGCTGTGGGTGTTTGGGCTGCTGCCACCTATTGGCTTGCCTGTCGTGTTCCCTGTGCCTTTGCCGCGCGTTGTGTAGCCGCCCTCTATGCGGTTCATGCGAATGTCGTCCCAGCCTTGCTCCAGAACGAACTCACAAAGAGCTTCCGTTGGTTCTGTTATGCTCCAACCGATGCGCGGGTCATAACTGATTTTCAGGTCACGGGCTTCGGCTGCGGCTTTGAATTTTCGGTTGTGATACTGCCCGCTCCGGCTGCAATCCTGTATGCCGTGCTGCATATTGTAGATGTGTATGCACTCGTGGAGTTCCGATGCAACAATTTCGAAAATGCTTCTGTCAAGAGTGCCTGCCCCGATGTTTAACTCCCTGCGGGTAGTATCTCCACGTTGCCACGCCTTGCCGATAGTAACATGTGCGTATGCCTTGGGTGTACTCTGTATCGTGATGATGGGTTCTTCCAGTTCGTTATCAAAATATCTTTCGTTCAATGCCCGGAAAATTTTCTCCAAGTACCCCGCCGTTCTTGATGTTTTTACTGTCTCTTTCATTTTCGTATCCTCGCTTTCGATTTTCTCAATCTCAACTCACGTTATCCCATCGGGATAAGGGGTTGCGGGTTGTTCCGCGATTCGCGGAAAAAACGGGAATGGCGGACAGTCAAGGGGAACGTGGAATACCGCAGCCCAATTTGTAAAGCGAGGATATGCCGCGAAAGCCCCTTTACTGTTCGACACTTCACGGTTTTATAATTAGGCGGGGAACAACAAAAAAGTAGAAGTGCTGCGCTTATAAAGGCTTTTACGCAGCACTTCTACCCTCTGGAAAGATTGATTTTTTTCTGAAAGTGTGGTACGATTGTGGTACACGTCAAAAGGCAAAAGAAAAAGTCCTCAATTTCTAACGATTCTTCGTTAAAAATCAAGGACTACATTTGGTGACCCGTACGGGAATCGAACCCATGTTACAGCCGTGAAAGGGCCGTGTCTTAACCGCTTGACCAACGGGCCTAAGAGATACAGGATTTTGCTAAAACAGCAAGCAACTTACCAGTCACGACTGCAACCGGCCCCCAAGTATTTTAGCGAAACCCTGCATTGATGGTAGCGGTAACTGGATTTGAACCGGTGACACTTCGGGTATGAACCGAATGCTCTAGCCAACTGAGCTATACCGCCACATTTGTTGAGGCGCACTCGAAAGTGCTTTATTATTATACGAAAAAGCGGGGTCCATGTCAAGTATTTTTCCCGACTTTTTTGAAAAAATACCAAAAAAATTCCCGCATTGCGGCTGCAGTGCGGGAATAAGCGCTTGTTACAAAATCACTTCTTGTTGGGGACCAGCACGGCCTTGCCGCCCATGTAGGGCTGCAGGACTTCGGGGATGGTCACAGTGCCATCGGCCTGCAGATGGTTCTCCAGGAAGGCGATCAGCATACGCGGCGGGGCCACGCAGGTATTGTTCAGGGTATGGGCCAGCTGGGTCTTGCCGTTCTCATCCTTATAGCGGATGTGCAGGCGGCGGGCCTGGGCGTCGCCCAGATTGGAGCAGCTGCAAACCTCAAAGTATTTCTGCTGGCGGGGGCTCCAAGCCTCGATGTCGCAGCTCTTGACCTTCAGGTCAGCCAGGTCTCCGGAGCAGCACTCCAGCTGACGGACGGGGATCTCCATAGAGCGGAACAGTTCAACAGAGTTCTTCCACAGCTTGTCGTACCAGGTCATGCTGTCCTCGGGTTTGCAGACAACGATCATCTCCTGCTTCTCAAACTGGTGGATACGGTAGATGCCGCGCTCCTCGATGCCGTGGGCACCCTTTTCTTTACGGAAGCAGGGGCTGTAGCTGGTCAGGGTCAGGGGCAGCTTCTCGCCATCAATGGTCTGGTCGATGAAACGGCCGATCATGGTATGCTCAGAGGTACCGATCAGGTACAGATCCTCGCCCTCGATCTTGTACATCATGGCATCCATCTCGGGGAAGGACATAACGCCCTTGACCACATCGCCGTGCATCATGAACGGGGGGATGACGTAGGTGAAGCCCTTGTTGATCATGAAGTCGCGGGCGTAGGCCAGCACAGCTTCGTGCAGGCGGGCGATGTCGCCCAGCAGGTAGTAGAAGCCGTTGCCGGAAACGCGGCCGGCGGCATCCAGATCGATACCTTCAAAGCTCTCCATGATGTCCACATGGTAGGGAATGGGGTAATCGGGCACAACAGGCTCGCCGAAGCGCTGGACCTCGACGTTGCAGCTGTCATCGGGGCCGATGGGCACGCTGGGGTCGATCATCTGGGGGATCGTGTACATGATCTCCTGGATCTTGGCCTGCAGCTCGGTCTCTTTGGCCTCCAGTTCTTTCAAGCGGTCAGCCTGAGCAGTGACCTGCTTCTTGATTTCCTCGGCCTCGGCTGCCTTGCTGGGGTCCTTCTTGGCCTGGCCCATCAGAGCACCGATCTGCTTGGACAGCTTGTTGCGGTTGGCGCGCAGGTCGCTGGCCTCGCCGATGGCAGCGCGGTACTCGGCATCCAGCTTGATGACCTCGTCGACCAGGGGCAGCTTGGCATCCTGGAACTTTTTGCGGATGTTTTCCTTGACTGCCTCCGGATTTTCACGGACAAAACGAATGTCTAACATGATGATTCTCCTCTATATTTTTCTATACTTTATAGAAAACCAGGTTGATTATTCGGCCTCCGGGTCGTAATGGCCCAGCAGATCGGCGAACTTTTGCAGCATTTCATCGCTGTAAAAGTCGATCTTCAGCGAGCCTTTGCCATCTTTGTATTCCACGTGGACCTCACTGCCGATCACTTCTTTTAGGGCCGCTTCGATCTCTACCGCGCGCTTGGGGCGGTTGAAGGGGTCTGGCTTTGGTTTGGGCGGTTTGGCAGGCTTGGCCAGCTTTTTGCAAAGGGCTTCTGTTTGGCGGACGTTCAGCCCGTTGGCCTCGATTTCCTCGGCCGCCTGCTGCATCAACTCTTGTGTGGGCAGGCCCAGCAGCACTTTGGCGTGCCCGGCACTTAAAATGCCCTCACTGACTTTATGGCGGACCTCCTGCGGCAACGCCAGCAGGCGCAGGCTGTTGGTGACGGAGCTGCGGCTTTTACCCAACTTTTTGGCGGCCGTTTCCTGCGTCAGGCCGTACTTTTCAATCAGCTGGTGGCAGCCCTCGGCTACCTCGATGGGATTCAGGTCCTCGCGCTGCAGGTTTTCGATTAGCGCCAAGGCTGCGGCTTGTTCGTCCGATACATCCTTGATGATGACCGGCACCTCATCCAGCCCGGCCAGCCGGGCGGCACGCCAGCGGCGCTCGCCCGCAATGATGATGTAGCCGGTGCCCAGTTTTTTGGGGCGTACAGCAATGGGCTGCAGCAGGCCGTTTTCGGTAATGCTGTCGGCCAACTGGTTCAGCGCATCGTCGTCGAACTGCTTGCGGGGCTGCGCGGGGTCGGGTTCGATCTCCCGCAGCGGCAGGGTAGAGGCAGCCGCATCATCCGATGAGGTCTCGGGCAGGTCGGCAAACAGCAGGTCAAGGCCCTTGCCTAAGCCGCCCATTTTCTTTTTTGCCATCGGCTCACCTCTCGTTCTTGCTTAAAAATTCCCGTGCCAGTTCCATGTAAGCCTCGCAGCCTTTGCCGTTCGGCTCATAGAAATTGATGGGCATGCCGAAGCTCGGTGCCTCAGACAGGCGCACCGAGCGGGGGATGACCGCCTTGAACACCTTGTCCCCGTAGTACTTTTTGACCTGGGCCACCACCTGCATCGTCAGGTTCAGCCGGCCGGAGTACATGGTAAAGAGCACGCCCTCAATGTCCAGATAACGGTTATACTTTTTTCGCACCATTTTTAAGGTGTTCATCAGCTCCGTCAGGCCTTCCAACGCGTAGTATTCGCACTGCAGGGGGATCAGCACGGTATCGGCGGCGCACAGGCCGTTGATGGTCAGCAGATCCAGCGAGGGCGGGCAATCGATGAAAATATAATCGTACAGCGGCACAATGGGGGCCAGCACGCTGCGCAGGCGCATCTCGCGCCGGGGCAGGTTGACCAGCGCCACAGCAGCGCCGGCCAATTGGGTGTTGGAGGGAAGCAGGTCGGCATTATACTCGGTCTTGACTATGGCGTTGCGCACATCGTCGTCCTCGATCAGGCAAGTATAAATGTCGGATTCCAGCTTGTTTTTGGCAATGCCGTAACCGCTGGAAGCGTTGCCCTGGGGGTCGAGGTCTACGACAAGGACCTTTTTGCCCAGTGCTGCCACGCAGGCGCTGAGGTTTACGGCGCTAGTGGTTTTGCCCACGCCGCCTTTCTGGTTTGCTACTGCGATTACCTTTGCCACGCTTTTCCCTCCGTCTTTTTGCATTTTAAGACGGTTTTGTCCGTCTGGATTCTATTATAGCACAAGGAAACACTATAAAAAAGGGGTCAAACGCAAAAAATGCCCTGTAAAATGTTCCACGTGGAACATTTTACAGGGTTTTCTCTATTTTCAGTACTTTATGCCTCGGTCGCGTACTCTTTGGCTGGCTCCTGCGGCGGAGTCGTTGGCTGCTGCACAGGGCGGCCGTCGCTGCCTACGGGGATGCGCACAATGTACTCTAGGCACCCGTCATGCTTATCACAGTGGGTAGTTGCCTGGATGCCCTTCTGGGTCATCAGGTCAACGGCATGCTGCAGGGTATTTACAAAAAAGCGGACATCCCGCACCATGGGGATGGTGCGGCGGCAGGGGCTGGGGCTGTTGGGGACGGCCAACATCTGGTTCACCAGTTTGTCCGCCTGCCGCACGCTGAGCTTATCCCGCGCCATCTTTTCCAGTGCCGGGGTACGGCGGCTCTCCGGCAGGCGCAGGGCCGCGCGGGCATGGCGCTCGGTCAGGTGGTTGGCGGTGCAAAGCTGCTGCTGTTCCGGTGTAAGGGTAAGTAAGCGCAGTTTGTTGGCCAGGGCAGGCTGGCTTAACCCCAGCCGCCTAGCAGCCTCGGCCTGGGTACAGCCCCACAGGCGGATGACCTCTTTAATGCCGCGGGCAGTATCAAAGGGATCCAGCTGGCTGCGCTGCAAGTTTTCCAACAGACCCAGTGCGGCGGATTCGCTGTCATCGTAGTCCGCCAAAATGGCAGGCACTTTTTCCAGCTTGGCAAGGCGGCAGGCGCGCAGGCGGCGCTCACCCGCGATGAGCTGGTATTTCCGCAGCCCCACCCGCCGCACGCTGATGGGCTGCAGCAGACCATTTTGCAGAATACTGACGGCCAGCGCCGCAATCTCTGGCTCGTCAAAAGCCGTGCGGGCCTGGTAGGGGGACGGTTCGATGCAATCAACAGGCAGCATGACAATGCGCCCTTGTTTTTGTAGTTCGTTCTTAGCCACTTTTGATTCCTCCCTGCGGGTGATTATCACATAAAAAATGCTATGCTTTTCCCTGGGAAAAGCATAGCACGAACTGGAAAAAAGTGGAAGAAAAATCGTTCGCTGGATTTTGGCCCTTTTCGCGGTTTTACAGCGGCTTCTTGGCAATTTTGCCGCCGTTTCTGGGGTAAACGGTCGGAGTCTGCGATATTTTTTCGCACACCACCAGCCCGCGGGCACTGCCATCGGGCAGGATGAACTGCCGGGTCTCGCGGTATTTACCGCCCAGCTTCTTTAAAGCGTTAGCCGCGGCCTTGGCTTCGGCGTCGGCTTCGGGGCCTTTCATGGCGATGAACACGCCGCCGACTTTGACCAGCGGCAGGCAGTATTCACTCAACACCGGCAGGGCTGCCACGGCGCGGGCGCTGGCAATATCGAACTGCTCACGCCAGACTTTGCGGGCGGCTTCCTCGGCGCGTTCCTTGGCGAACTCCACGCCAGTCAGGCCCAGCTCGGCGCAGGCATACTTTAAAAATTCTACACGCTTGCCGGTAGGTTCCATCAAGGTCAGCTCTAGGTCCGATTTATAAATTTTAGCCACGATGCCGGGGAAACCTGCGCCGGTGCCCACGTCCACCATCTTGCCCTGCACTTCAGGCTGAGCGGCAAACAGCAGGCTGTCAGCAAAGTGGCGGTCCTCGATGCCCTCGGGGCTGGTGATGGCTGTCAGGTTGACCTTCTTATTATAGCTCACCAAAATTTCAGCGTAGTGATCCAGCTGGTCCAGCTGTGCAGGGGAGAGGCTGATGTTCCACGTGGAACATTTTTCAGCCAGGCGGTTTTTATCGATCATAGTTTAACACTCATTTCTGTTTCAGCAGCACAATGCTCAGCTGGGCCAGGTCGCTGGGGGAGACACCGGGGATGCGCCCGGCCTGGGCCAGCGTGCGGGGGCGGATCTTCTGTAATTTTTCACGGGCTTCCAGCGTGATCATCTCAATGGGGCTGTAATCGAAGTCCTCGGGGATCTTCACATTCTCATGGCGCTGAATGTCCCGGATCAACCGTTCCTCACGGGCGATATAGCCGGCGTAGCGGATCTCGGTTTCGATACGCTGGGCCATGGCAGGGGTCACACCCTCGCCGCGACCGATGACTTTGGCGATCAGCTCATAGCTGATGTAGGGACGGCGCATCAGTTCCAGCGCCGTGCCGCCGATTTCCCCCAGTTCGGTGCCTTCGGGCGCAGCGGCTTTCAGGTCGGCCAGCCGCACCGTGGTTTTGGCCAAGCGGTCCATCTCGTTCTGCTTGATCTCGCGATCCTTGCAGAATACTGTCCACCGATCATCCTGTACCAGACCGTACTCCCGGCCGATGGGGGTCAGACGTTCGTCGGCGTTATCCTGCCGCAGGCTCAGGCGGTATTCACTGCGGCTGGTCATCATGCGGTAGGGGTCCATGACACCCTTGGTCACCAGGTCATCCACCAAAGTTCCCAGGTAACTGGTGTGGCGGGCCAGCACCAGCTCATCCTTTTCCTGCGCGTGGCGGGCGGCGTTCAGGCCGGCAAGCAAGCCCTGGGCGGCAGCTTCCTCGTAGCCAGAGGTGCCGTTGAACTGCCCCGCGCCATAAATGCCCGCGACCACCTTGCTTTCCAGCGTAGGCTTTAAGGTGGTGGGGTCGACGCAATCGTACTCGATGGCGTAGGCCGGGCGCATGATTTCCAGATGCTCAAACCCCTTGATGGTACGGTACATGGCATTCTGCACCACCTCAGGCAGGCTGGAAGAAAGGCCCTGCAGGTACATTTCCTCGGTGTCCTCGCCGCAGGGCTCTACAAAAATGGGGTGGCGCTCCTTATCCTTAAAACGCACCACTTTATCCTCAATGGAGGGGCAGTAGCGCGGGCCGACGCCCTGGATGTCTCCGCCGTAGAGCGGCGAACGGTGCAGGTTATCCAGAATGACCTTGTGGGTCTCGGGGTTGGTATAAGCGATGTAGCAATCCACCTTGTTGTGCATCGGCTCTCGCGTTAAAAAACTGAAAGGCTGCAATTCCTCATCCAGGTCGCCGGGCTGACGCTCCAGCTGGGTAAAGTCGATGCTGCGGCGGTGAACGCGGGCCGGAGTGCCGGTCTTAAACCGGCGCAGCGTAAAGCCCTGCTCCACCAGGCATTTGGTCAGTGCCGTGGCGGCATGGGTGCCGTCGGGACCGCTGTCGTAGTGAGCCTCGCCCACAAAGATGCGCCCGCCCAGCGTGGTGCCGGTGGCGATGACCAGCGCCTTGCAGCTATAGTAGCCGTTTAAATTGGTGATGACGCCGCAGACTTTGCCTTCCTGAATATCCACGGCCACGATCTCGGCCTGATGGATGTCCAGGTTCGGCGTTTTCTCCAGCGCGTGTTTCATCCACATGTGGTAACGCTTGCGGTCGGTCTGCACACGCAGGCTGTGGACGGCAGGGCCCTTGCCCCGGTTCAGCATGCGGCTCTGCAAAAAGGTGGCGTCGGCGGCAATGCCCATCAGACCGCCCAGGGCGTCCACTTCCCGCACTAGATGCCCCTTGGCGGTACCGCCGATGGACGGGTTGCAGGGCATGTTGCCGATAAAATCCAGCGACAGGGTGAACACTGCGGTCCTGGCCCCCAGTGTCGCTGCCGCGTGGGCAGCCTCGATGCCCGCATGCCCGGCACCGATCACGACCACATCATAACTTCCCAGTTTATCCATACGTTTTTTCCTCTATCATTTACCCACACAAAACGTCTCAAATACTTCCTCTATGGTCGCGTCGCTGGCATCCTCGCCGGTCAGATCGCACAGGGCCTGCAACGCATCGCTCAAGCAGATACCGGTAGCGTCCAGCCCAAAGCCTGCCTGCCGGGCCTTCATCGCTTCGGCAATGGCATCCCGCGCACGTGTGGCGGCCGCCAGCTGGCGGGCACTGCACAACTGCGCTGCTCCGGGGTCCAGCTGGACTGTGCCCAGCAGTTCGGCCACGGCATCGGTCAAGGGTTGCAAACTGTCAGCCTCTTTGGCGCAGAGGGTGATGACCTTTTTAAAATAGGGCTGCAAGGTCTGGGCCGCGTTCTCCGTGGAATCGGCCAAATCCTCTTTGTTCAAAATTGCCAACGCAGGGCGATTCTGGCAGCGGTGGGCAATTTCTAAATCGGCGTCGGTCAGTGGCTGGGCGGCATCGAACACGGCCAGCACCAGCCCGGCTTCGTCCAGCTTTTTCCAGCTGCGGCGGATGCCCTCGGCTTCGATGGCATCGCCGTCGGCGCCCACATCCCGCACACCGGCAGTATCAAACAGGTTCAGCCGGATCTCGCCCAGCTGGACGGCCTGCTCCACAATATCGCGGGTAGTACCTGCCACCGGCGTTACGATGGCCCGATCAAAACCGGCCATCAGGTTCAGCAGCGTACTTTTGCCCACGTTGGGGCGGCCCAGCAGCACACAATCCACGCCTCGGCGCAGCACCGCACCGGCCCCATAACCACGGATCAGACTGTCCAGCTCAGCTTTCTGGCCGCCCAACGTTTTCAGCAGATGCTCATCGGAAAGTTCCGGCACGTCCTCCTCGGGGTAGTCGATCCAGGCGGTCAGGTGGGCGTTCAGGCTTTGCAGCACGGTCTGGATGGCGCCGATGCGTTTTGCCAGCCGCCCATCCAAGGCCGACTTGGCCAGCGCAGCACCCTGGCGGCCGTTGGCTGCGATGACTTCCATCACGGCTTCGGCCTGGGTCAACGACATGCGGCCATGCTCCAGCGCGCGGCGGGTGAACTCACCCGGCCCTGCCGGGGCTGTGCCCGCGGTGATAAGGGCTTCCAGCAAGCCGTCCGCCATAGCGGTACCGCCGTGGACCGAAAGCTCGATGACATCCTCGCCGGTATAGGAGTGGGGGGCACGGAAGAAGAGGGCGATAGTCTCGTCCATTTCCTGCCCGTGCAGCAGGTAGTGGCCCAGCATGGCGGTGTAGCCCTTGGCCTCGGCCACCTTGCGTCCCATGTGGAGCGGGACGAAGATTTTTTCCACAATGGGGTAGGCGTCCGGCCCTGATACCCGCACCACGGCAATGCCGCCGGTGCCGGGGGGCGTTGCCAGTGCACAGATTGTCTGCTGTAAGCGATCCACTGCGATACCTCCGAGAAGTAAAGTTTCTAACACTTTATCATACCACGAATTTTTTCTTTTTCCTACCTTTTTTCTGCGGTTTTTTGAAAAATAAAAAGCTAATCTCTTATGTCACCAACAAAAAGCGAGTTGATCCACACAACAGGGGCAAATAAAGCACCCTGGAAATCGCCCGCGAGTACAACGCCAACCTGGCTGCTTTCCTGCACCAAGGTGCAGGCTGTCCACCGTTCCGAGGATTATATAACTGCGACGACTGCTGAGTAATTTTCAACAGCTTGTTGAAAACTGACCATTCCTTTCCTATACTGAAAATGCACCTGTGGTTGGGAACTGCAGGGCAGGTACATTTTATAAATTATAGATTAGTTGCTTCTAACTTTTCGTATTTACCAGGATGGGTTTGGATGTCTGCAAAATATGCAATTCTGAAAAAAGCGGCATGAATCATCAATTTCCAAAAGATCATGACACAGCCCTACAGCAAACTGCAGGAGACATTCAAAACGGCTTCTGCGGTGCCGAAGATCCTGGCGCGCAGGATCCGAATCTTACCTTTGAAACGCAGATGCTCTACAGCCAGCCGGTATTGTACGTTAACCACAAGCAGCTCGTGCAGAAAGTGTGCATCTACGTGGTGGGCGACGACCTGGGGATGTAGGTTTTGATTTTGAGGATCTCCGCATCCGAAAGGAAATGATGGGCCGTGCAGACAGAATTTTCCCAGATGGATACCAAAGCATCCAACGGGGATTTCGATTTTAGGGCAATACCGCATAATTCTAAGTGCCGATACGGCGAGCGAGGTGCGGC
>OLRJ01003131.1_pt1 | contig 11379 bp, 10 predicted proteins | sample 1672741 | NCBI WGS metagenome assembly OLRJ01 (sample SAMEA3136719, study PRJEB25190) | human gut metagenome | biome: human gut; feature: human-associated habitat; material: faeces | place: Austria | collected 2013
CGAACCCGCCTCCTCAGCTTGGGAAGCTGATGTTCTACCAATGAACTATATCTGCGAACGGATATATTATAGCACCATCTGCATTTTTTGGCAAGTAGTGACCTTTATTTCTTTCTATGCTATAATCCAGTTGGCTGTGGCTGCAGCAACATAACTTAGTACACTTATTTGCAGAATAATGTGCTGGTTTCAAATTTATAAACGCTTATTTATTGGAGGTTTTTATGTCTTCTTCAAAAAGTCAATCCAATCCGGAATGCCCTGTCTTTTTCAGTAAAAATGTAACATTTGTACTGAAAGGAGCAGGCATCATCCTGATGCTGTTCCATCATCTTTTCAGCTGTTCCGCAGATCTTGTTGAAAAATATCATGTTTCTTCCAGATTGATCCCTATCGATAAAATAATGACCTTAAGTGCACTAAGCAAAATATGCGTAGCCATCTTTGTCTTTCTGTCAGCATGCGGAATCACCATTTCTCTTCGCCAGAAGCCAAAAGACCAGCAGACAGGTTACGTATGGCATCGCTATAAGAAGCTTGCTTTCGGTTTTCTGATCGTTTACCTTATCAGTATCCTTACCTTTTTCTTAAGAGCGGACCGACTTGGGATTTACTTTAAAGAAGGCGGCTTAAAAGGTATCTTTTATATGATCATCGATGCCTCGGGACTTGCCAGCTTCTTTGGAACACCATCCTATAACGAAACCTGGTGGTACATGTCCGTAGCCATCCTGATGGTCTTTGCCATGCCTTTGCTGCTCTCCCTGTATGACCATTTTGGCATATCTGCTGTAGTTGTGGCTGCCATGTTAACATATTTAGGGATCCCTCTCACTGCATTCACCACTTACCTTTTCACCATGCTCCTTGGAATCATGGCCGCCAGTGAAAATATTTATGGATATCTGTTTTCTCTAAGGAAAAAATTAAAGTCCATTAAATCAGATACTGTATTTTATAGCCTGGCACTGGTTTTTTTTGCATTTTTGTTCCTTGTCATCCTTACTTTCCGTTTTAAATGCGGTCACGAAGATCTTACAGACGGATTGCTGGCGCTAATCCTTTCCGGTATTTTCTTTATTCTTACAGATCTGAAAGGATTCCGTTTTCCGTTTTTATCTTTACTTGGAAAGCATTCCATGAATATGTTTCTTCTGCATACGCTGATTTTTGAATACTATTTCACGGACTTTATTTATTCTTTCCATAACTGGCTGCTGATCACCCTTGTTCTACTCTGTGCATCTCTTGCTATATCTATAGTCATTGATTTCTTTAAATCAAAATATTCGGTTTATCATTAAAAAACAGCTGTTTTTTTAAAAAAGGGCTGATGCAAAAATACAGCATCAGCCCTTGACCTTTATTTCTTATTCTTTTCTGCTTCCAGTTTTTCTGCTTCCAGTTCTTCTTCTGTCTTTGTCCAGTTTCTTCTTCCGTATCTGGTAGCCAAATCCAGCATTTCCTTCTGCAGCTTTTTCGTAAACTGTCCCTTTTTCAGACGCCATCTCCAGTTTTTGCCCAAAGTAGATGGCTGATTGATCCTGGCACTGTTATCCAGTCCCAGATAATCCTGCATCGGAATAATGCAAAGATTCGCCACACTTCTCATAACCAGTGTGATCAGATCCTCGCAGATACCTTCGTCTGAATCATGGAAGTTTCTCAAATACTGACGAACCAGTCTTCGCTCTTCCGGAGAAATATCGCGGAACCAGCCTCTCAATGTCTCATTATCATGGGTACCTGTATAAACCACACAGTTTCTGGGATAATTATGTGGAAGATAATCGCTGGCATTTCCTGTATCTCTTGCATCAAATGCAAACTCGATCACTTTCATATTGGGTAATCCGCTGTTCTCTACCAGCTGTTTTACAGTATCTGTCATAAAGCCCAGATCCTCTGCAATAATATCTCTGTCACCAAGTCTGTAAGAAATAGTACGGAAAAGATCCATTCCAGGTCCCTTTTCCCACCAGCCATTTTGTGCGGTCGTATCGCCAAATGGAATTGCATAATACTCATCAAAGCCACGGAAATGGTCGATTCGTACAATGTCATACATATTAAAGCAATGAGCAAGACGTTTCACCCACCAGTCGAACCCTGACTGTCTGTGAACATCCCAGTTATACAGCGGATTGCCCCATAACTGTCCTGTAGCAGAAAAGCCATCGGGAGGACATCCGGCCACCTGTGTAGGCTGATTTTCTTCGTCCAGTTTAAACAGCCACGGACTTGCCCATGTATCAGCACTATCCAGTGCAACATAAATCGGGATATCTCCAATAATACGAATCCCTCTACTATTTGCATATGCCTTTAATTTGCCCCACTGCTCATAGAACTTAAACTGCATATACTCCTGAAATTCAATCTCATAATAAAGCTCTTGTCTGTAATAATCCAACGCATTCTGCCAGCGCAGGCGGATATCCTGTGCCCACTCACTCCACGGTGCACCCTCAAACCTGTCCTTGACAGCCATAAACAGTGCATAGTCCTTTAACCAATATCCCTGTTCTCTCTGGAATTTCAGAAAATCTTGATTCTTGGTAATATCACTGCGGCCATATGCCTTACGGAGGAGCTTATACCGTCCCTTATACAACTTTTCATAATCAATATCATCTGCTTTATTTCCAAAGTCTACACTATTGCATTCTTTTTCTGTAAGCACACCCTCCTGAATCAGATCTTCCAGACTGATAAAATAAGGATTACCTGCAAAAGTGGAAAAAGACTGATAGGGAGAATCCCCATAGCTGGTCGGACCAAGGGGCAAAATCTGCCAGCAACACTGTCCTGCTGCCTTCAGCTCATCTACAAAATCATATGCACTCTTTGAAAAACACCCGATTCCGTACTTTGACGGCAGGCTGCTGATTGGAAGCAGTACACCGCACTCTCGTTTATTTATCATGATTACCTCCCTCGAAAATTCTGTAGGACTGTTTCTTATTTCCAGATAAGATATCCCAAATACCTAATACAGCAAATATTAAGTAACCGCCATATTGACTTGCCTTAATTGTCACTGTACTGGTGTCTCCAGACAAAATAAGTGCAGTCCTTATACACCAATGTTAATATTGGCATAAAAAGCACTGCACCGTCAATAATAAACTTTTTAGAAATATGTTATTTTTTCACTCATGCAGAATATCTGGCATTTTCAAATTGGTTCATGCTGTCTTCATATGCTTGCAATCTTGCTTTTGACTCCCTGCTCAGATTCCTTGGAACCTGGATCCTGACCTCTGCATACTGGTCTCCCCGTACAGAGGGATCTTTCATTGATACAATGCCTTTCCCCTTAAGACGGATTTTCGTTCCGGACTGTGTGCCTTCCTTGATCCGGCACATCACATCGCCATACAAAGTATGCACAACTGCTTCTCCACCTAACACAGCGGTAGTGAATGGGATATTCAATATTGTATATACATCCTGTCCTTTTCTCTCAAAACCGGTCTTAGGCATAACATGGATCTTCAAAATCAGATCTCCAGGCTGGCCGCCACCTGCACCTGGCTGCCCCTTTCCACGAAGCCGGATGCTTTTTCCGGTATCAATACCTGCCGGGATCTTCACCTGCAATGTATGTGTTTTCCCTATACCATTGGCATCCGATAATGAAATCCGTTTCTCACAGCCAAAAGCTGCCTCGTCAAAGCTTACTGTCACATCGGCATTCAGATCAGCACCATCACGGCTGCCTCCAAAACCTCCGAAGCCACCTCTGCCTGTGCCAAATCCCTGATGGAAGCCATCTGATGAGCCACCGAAACTACTTCCAAAGCCGCCAAATCCATGGGAGCTTCTGTTCCCAAAGCCGCCGAACATATTTTTCAGAATATCATCCATGTCACCACCTTCAAAATGATATTCCTGGTAGCCATCGCCACTCCTGCCGTAATTGCCATGAAATCCGCCAAAACCTTCGGTACCTGCACCGCCTGCACCTTCATCAAAGGCAGCATGGCCATACTGATCATACATTTTTCTTTTTTCAGGATCGCTAAGCACAGAATAAGCCTCTGTGATCTCTTTAAACTTCTGTTCAGCCTGTGGATCCCCTGCATTTGAATCCGGATGATACTTCTTTGCCAGTTTTCTGTATGCTTTCTTAATGGTACTTTCCTGTGCATCTCTGTTGATGCCAAGCACCTGATAATAATCTCTCTTTGTTTCCATAGTCTCACTCCCTGTTCTACTTGTAATATAACACCCGTTTTTTAGTACGTCAAGCATCTTTTATTTATTTCACATAATCTTCACAGTATTTAAGTCGAACGTGCGTGAGACCTGGATTGTCCTCCCACTGATAAAAACTTTTTCACCTAAGGACAGCAATAGAATATGCCGGCATCTGAAGAATCCCTTCCTTTAGTGTGGGAGCAACCTCTTTCCCAACCAGTATATCCTCCAGCGAAATATTCCCCTGTGTTTTCTGATTCAGACTTACTCCTGTAAGATCCACAGCTTCCTGTTCTCCTGAGATATTATATACCAGCAGAATTTCCGAATCATCCAGGCTTTTACGGATAGTACAGATATTGTCTCCGGAAAGATCCTCTTCAAAAGTCACTTTTCCCATTTGGATCTCCGGATATTTTTCCCTCAAATGAAGCGCAGCTTTTACATACTGATACACAGAAGCTTCATCCTTTTCCTGATCTTCAAGGCTTCCATATTTCATCTTTACTGTATCCATAGCTTCCGGTCCATTGCACATGCCCTCTGCATTTTTGTCTGTACTCCAGTACATTGGGGCACGGAAATTCTCATCTTTTCCCGCTCCCTTCATCCCAAGCTCTTCCCCATAGTACAGAAATGCCTGTCCAGTCATGGTAAGATTCATGGCCTGAGCGATCTTAGTCTGGCTTTCGCTATCTTCTCCGGAATAATATCCTGCACCTCTTGCCATATCGTGATTGGTATAAAATGGTGCATCCACCGGATCCTCCCCATATTTTTCAAGGGTATTCTGCAAAGTAATCAGCGCCTTTCCATAAGAAGAAGCATTATAGGAGCTCATCTTCTTTACAGTATCTGCAATGATCCCCTCATTACCGGCAAAAGCAAAATCAAAGCAGCTGTCAATCCCGCTGGCATAATATTTCCCGTAGGTATCCATATCTGACCACACTTCTGCTACAATATATGCGTCCGTTTTATTAGTCTTTACCATCTGATTAAACCAGGTTAAAACTTCCACATTTTTATCCGTCATATCGCTGTAATATTCTTTTGCCGCATCCAGACGGAAGCCATCCACCCCCAGTTCCTGCCAGAACCGGACAATCTTTTCAAATTCCTGCCGCACCAATGGATTTCCCAGATTCAGATCCGGCATCTCACTCCAGAATCTGGACTCATAGAACCAGGATGTTCCCTCCAGCTGATTGTATCCTGCCTGATTTTCCCTGGAAAAATTATAATAATCCACATATGGACATTTTTCACTGTCCGGTTCCTGTCCTTCTGGAAGTGACTGTAGATATTCAGAGGCCTTCAAAAACCAGGGATGCTTAGAGGAAGAGTGGTTCATCGGCAGATCTATGATCACCTGGATTCCTCTTTCATGACACTTGGAAACCAGGCTTTTAAAATCATCCAGTGTTCCATATTCCGGATCAATGTCCATATAATCCATTACATCATATTTATGATAGGTAGTGGAAGGCATCACCGGCATAAGCCAGATCATATCACAGCCCAGATCCTCTTGTGTACTTTCGTCTCCATCGTTTATATAGTCCAATTTATGGGACACACCATTCAGATCACCGATACCATCCCCATTGCTGTCATTGAAGCTATACACAAAAATCTCATAGCAGGTATTGCTTGTTCCTTCTGCTGCCTGCACAGAATTTCCCATAAACATGGTCTGCATGCAAAGTGCTGCCACCAGTCCCTTGATCCATTTCTTTTTCATTCTCTTTCTCCTTCTTCCTGTATTCTGAGGGTGTTATCCCCATCATCTCACGGAAACTTTTAGCAAAATAACTCATCTCCTGAAATCCACACAGCTCGCCAATATCTGCAATCTTTTTCTCTGTAGTTATCAGCATTTCTGCAGCTCTTTGTACCCGGAACTGCTTCAGATAACGGATAGGTGTTGTCCCAATCGTCTCACGGAAGCATCTGAGACATTCACTTTCACTGATCATTGCCGCCTGTGCGATCATCCCAATAGTCAGCGGCTCTTCATAATACTGCTGTATATACTGAAGCATAGACTTGATCCGTTCGCCGTTTCTTAATATTTTAGGCGATGGCTCATGCCCTGACAAGGGACAATGGTTATACAACAGCAATATCAGCTTTGATAACGCAGCCCTTACCTGAAATTCATATCCCGGATATTCCTGCACCATTGCCTGCCATGCCTCTTCAATGGCAGCGCAGGCATCCTTATGCCATGTCTCTTCACTGTCAAAAACAACCATCTGAAGAGATGTATCTGTAAGTATTGGGCGCAGATATTTCTGCCAGAAAATACTGTCTCTCCCGCCGATCAGCCTTGGATGAAACACAAGGGAATGGAACCTGCAGTTTCCTTTTTCAGCATTCCAGGCACCATGCAGTACACCTGTATTAATGAAAAATCCACAGCTTTCCTTTACCCGAATTTTCCGGGAACCGGCTGCCGAAATCACATTTCCCTCTGACACTACCACAGCCTCCAGTTCTTCATGCCAGTGCCAGGCAACATTTGCCTGTTTCAGATCATCATGATAACAGGCAACAGGAAATACAGAAGATCCATGCTGTGAAAGTTCCTGACCTGTACTGTCGATATTCTGGATACATTCCTGGATTGCCATAGATTTTAGTTCCTTTCTGATTCTCTGCGATCCTGCCGGAGGCTTCGGCGATAACTTTTTGGCGATTTTATCATATATTTATGAGGATTATCTTCTACTGTTTCCGATTTTATGATGATATAATCGTATCACAATGATAGGAGGTTGACAATATGATTCATTTATTACTGGCTGTTATTTACTTATCCTTTATCAGCCTTGGCCTTCCGGATTCCCTTCTTGGAGCTGCATGGCCTAAAATGTATCTTGAATTTGGAGTTCCGGTTTCTTCTGCCGGTATTATTTCCATGATCATTTCCATGGGCACCATTATTTCCAGTCTTCAAAGTGACCGGCTTACCAAGAAACTGGGAACCGGCAGGGTTACTGCGATCAGCGTAGGTATCACTGCTGCCGCACTGTTTGGTTTTTCTATCAGCGGTTCCTTCTGGATGCTCTGCCTCTGGGCCATCCCCTATGGACTGGGTGCAGGAAGCGTAGACGCATCCTTAAATAACTATGTTGCGCTTCATTACGCAAGCCGTCATATGAGCTGGCTGCATTGTATGTGGGGACTGGGCACATCCCTTGGTCCTTATATTATGGGATATGTACTTACCGGTGGACAGCGTTGGAACATGGGATACCGTTATATTTCCTGCCTGCAGTTTATGCTGACAGCAATTCTGGTATGCAGTCTTCCTTTATGGAAAAAAGTGGGTGGAAATGCTCAGGTGCAGGAAGAAGCTTCTTCAGAACCACTCCCGCTGAAAAAAATACTATCTATTTCCGGTGCAAAAGAAGTGATGCTCGCATTCTTCTGTTATTGCGGCATTGAACAGACTGCCATTTTATGGGCAAGCAGCTACCTTGTTTTCCACAGCGGTTTTTCTGCTGAAAAAGCAGCAGGACTTGCAGCGTTGTTCTTTATCGGCATTACCGTAGGGCGTGCTCTTAGCGGTTTTATCACTATGAAGCTGTCCGACCCGCAGATGATCCGTATGGGACAGGCTATTATTCTGGCTGGTATCCTTATCATGCTTCTGCCAGTCGGCTTTGGCTCACAAGCAGGACTGCTGATGATAGGTCTGGGCTGTGCTCCTATTTACCCATGCATCATCCATTCCACACCTGATCATTTTGGAGCAGATAAATCCCAGGCAGTGATCGGTGTACAGATGGCAAGTGCTTATATGGGAAGTCTTCTTATGCCCCCTGTATTCGGACTGATCGCCCAGAACCTGAGTACCTCCCTGCTTCCTATGTTCTTTCTGCTTTTACTGATTCTGATGGTTTTCATGCATGAAAAACTCCTGCGACTGACTTAGTCAGTCCAGGAGCCATTTTTTGATTGCATAAGCGATCCCATCTTCATTATTGGAAAGAGTAACTTTATCTGCTTTATCTTTTACTGCCTCTTCAGCATTCTCCATTGCAATTCCCCATCCTGCAGCTTCTAGCATGGGCATATCATTTTCCGAATCTCCAAATGCAGCAGCATCCTTAATGGAAATTCCAAGGACCTTACAGATATCCTTCAGTCCTTTTCCTTTGTCAATCTGTCTTGGAATGATTTCCAGATAAAAAGCAGCTGTTCTTACAACCGTCAGATCCTCATCCAGATGTGCTGCGATCTGCTGCTGTATCTGAAGAATCTGTTCCGGGTCAACTGCCAGAAGAAGTTTCACAGGAGCAAAGTCCAGAAAATCGGACAGGTTATCAACTTCTGTACAGCTCATCCGGTTGTTTCTGCATTCAAATTCCACTTTATACCCTTTTTCATCGGTAACATAAAACTGCTTCCCATCATCCAGAATCACTGTTACAGGCAAGGTTTCCAGATAACGAAGAAGTGCTTTTGTTTTCTCTTTGTCCATGCTAGTCTCTGACAGAACACTTCCATCCGATGCCAGAATGATCCTGCCTCCATTGTAAGCCATCAGGATTCCCTGATGCGTGTACAGTTCCAGTTCTTCTGCCATTTCATAAAGTCCGGGAACCGGTCTGGCAGATGCGAGCATAAGCCTTACCCCTTTTTCCTGTACCTGCAGAAGTGTATTTTTCGTATCTGATGTGATCTTCTTTTCATCGTTTGTCAATGTGCCATCAATATCAAGTGCCAGTAGCTTTACTTTCATGTTCCTTACCTTTCTGTAATACCTTTACCTGTTTTTATAAGCTGGTGATATTTTTATAACTCCTTGTAACTGTACAGTAATTGCAGGATACTGCCTGCAGTATAGTTACCAATCCTTGACTTCTCCGGTGAGCTTCCGAATATATGCTGCTGCATCCGGATACTTTTTCAAAAGTTCTTCCCGGTTACCATGTTCATACTCTTTCTCAGAATATGCAGGACACATGGTAGTTCCAAGCAGCGCCCATTTTCCCCCTTCTTTCAGGCGGGATCCCTGCCATACGCCCCCTTCAACCACATGCTGGGGTACCTGCCCCTTAAAAAGATCTGTTCCAAGAACTGTAAGCTTTGTACTTCCATCCGGCATAAGTTCACACAATTCCACTGGATCTCCCATATAGAAATGATACACTTCTTCTCCTGTGAGACGATGTAAATGTGAAAAAGAATCCTCTGTCAGAAGATAGTAGATCGCACTTCCCTCTGAAATCCCATGATCTTTTTTCTTACTTTTCCAGGTTTCTTTTACCATGCCGCCTTCCTGTCCCAAAGGCACCATATCTAATAATCTAATCACATCCTGTGCTGTCATAAACTCTCCTATTATCCTTGCTTCGTTCTGAATGTTATTACTTTTCACGCTTTTCTATTTATTCTACATTGATCCAGGCACCGCCAGTTCTGACACTTTCCAACACGCCCTGGCAGATCCTGGCGATTCTTGCTCCCCTGGCAAAATCCGGATAAGTTTCCCCTGGCCTGCCTTCCTGGACTGCCTGGTAAAAAGCCTCAAACATCTGTATAAAGGTTTCTGAAAATCCATTTCCAAAGGCAAAAACCTCCTTCCGGATCCCTTCGCCCTTTCTGGCTGTAAACAACTGATTGTTTTCCTCCTCATTCCACCAGATATTCCCGTCAGTTCCTGTGATCTCCAGGGAAAGATGATTGCCTCTTCCAGGAGATACTTCCGAAAGTACCACACTTCCCAGTGCCTGATTTTCAAATTTCATCTGAATAATGGCTGCATCTTCTGATGTTACTTCTATCTTGTCTCCGTCCAGGGAAGCGGATGCCCGCACTTTTCTTCCGAATTCATCCGCCTTTTCAGAAGCTTTATCTGGATACATCATACCGTCTTTTAAAATCCGGTGAGGCGTATAGCATGCGAATAAGGCAGATACTTCCTTAATCCTCTGTCCTGATATATATTCTGCTATGTCAAACCAGTGGGTTCCGATCTCGGAAACTGCCCGCATTTCTCCTCCGGTTTCCGGATGATATCTCCAGTCATAGGGTGCCGGAAGTGCTCCAAATTCCTGTAAATATGTTCCATGGATCAGGATCGGGCGTCCGATCATACCATTCTCCACCATTTCTTTTGCCCGCTGGCATGCCATATGATACCGGACATTTAGTACCATTCCACAGATTTTTCCACTCATTGCGGCCTGTTCTGCAAGATCTTTTGCCTCTGTCTGTGACAGACTCAGTGGTTTTTCACACAATACATGTTTTCCTGCATCTAAAGCGGATTTTACCAGAGTCCCATGTGTAGCCGGCGGGGTGCAGATATGGATCACATCTGCCTCTGATTCCATGATCGCCTCCACTGAAGTTACCCATTTAGGAATCCCCCACTTTTTTGCAAAGGCTTTTGCATGCTCTTCTCTCTGACTCATTACCACATCAACAGACACATTACAGGCACGAAGTGCTTTCATATGTACTTCTGCTGCAAATCCTGTTCCAATGATCCCTGCTTTCATCATCTGCCTCTTTCTTTTACTATCTTATCTACAGCTATCAAGTTATTGCTGTTCACTTTGTTCACAGTAACTTGTTGTTTTTTATCCTCTGTCTTGGCTTCCCCTGTTCTCTTATCCCTTTTATTTTTTCGGCTGGTAGCGCATGTCCGAAACATTGTACACCGTAACAAAAGCTTTTGGATCCTGATTGTTAATGAAATTCATCAGCTTCTGATATTCTGTCTTATCTACAATAGTAATGATCTCATTCCTTTTCTGCATATTGTAGGCACCTATGGATTCGTAAATAGTAGCTCCACTATGCAGTTCTTCAATAATGAACCTGCGAAGTTCTTCTTCTTTTTTTGTGATAATACATACCCTTCGCTTAATATTGTGGTCAAAAATAAAATGATCCAGCACAAGGCCGTTAAAATAGGTTCCAAGAATACTCAGTACAACCGTTTTCTTATCATATACCAGTGCTGCGGAAAGAGCCACGCACATCCCGGACAGGGACATTGCCTTTCCCAGTTCCATATGAAGGTACTTATTCATAATCTTTGCCACAATATCCAACCCGCCGGAGGATGCATTTCTATTAAAAAGAATACTAAGTCCCACACTGACCACCAGGATATAGGAAAGCACATCCAGTTCCTGGCTGCCGGTCATAGAA
>OLRJ01003133.1_pt1 | contig 11374 bp, 8 predicted proteins | sample 1672741 | NCBI WGS metagenome assembly OLRJ01 (sample SAMEA3136719, study PRJEB25190) | human gut metagenome | biome: human gut; feature: human-associated habitat; material: faeces | place: Austria | collected 2013
AAAATCAATAATTTTTCCCTCGTTTTTGTATTATTTGTTATTTGTTATTGCTGTTATTTTATATATATTGTTTGCCTTTAACACAAAACCATGTTATCATCATAAGAGTTGGAGTTTGTAAAAAGCAAAAACAAATTTTACGAATTTGGAAGGAAAAATTTATGGAAAAACATCATCATGAACGAAGTACTTTTTCCGGTAAACTGGGATTTGTACTGTCTGCTGCCGGAGCTTCCGTCGGACTGGGAAATATATGGCGATTTCCTTACCTTGCGGCAAAATACGGCGGTGGAATTTTTTTACTGATTTACATTATTCTGGCACTTACTTTTGGCTACTCCATGATTGTCGCCGAAACCGCCCTTGGCCGAATGACAAGAAAAAGCCCGGTAGGTGCTTTTGGAAAATTTGGCAAGTCTAAATGGCTGTCCTTTGGTGGCTGGATCAATGCTATCATTCCAGTCCTGATCGTGCCATACTATTCCGTTATCGGCGGATGGGTTATCAAATATCTGATCGAATATATAAAAGGTAACAGCCAGAAGCTGGCAGAAGACGGATATTTTTCTGAGTTTATTTCGAATGGTACCTCCACAGAGGTCTGTTTCCTTATTTTTGCAATTTTAACAGTTGCAATCATTTATGCAGGAGTCCGAAACGGAGTAGAGCGCGTTTCCAAATTTATGATGCCGGTTCTGGTATTTTTATCTGTGCTTATTACTGTTTACTCTGTTACAAGACCAGGTGCCCTTGCAGGAGTGAAATATTTCCTGGTACCAAATATTGAGAATTTCTCCTGGATGACAGTGGTAGCCGCCATGGGTCAGATGTTTTATTCCCTGTCTATTGCCATGGGAATTCTGGTAACCTTTGGCTCTTATATGAAAAAGGACGTATCTATCGAAGGTTCCACCAAGAATGTAGAAGTGTTTGACACTGCAATTGCCATTATGGCAGGTCTGATGATCATTCCGGCTGTGTTTGCATTCTCCGGTGGAGATCCGGATACTTTACAGGCAGGACCGGCGCTTATGTTCATCACCATTCCCAAGGTATTTGCCAGTATGGGGTTGGGAACTCCCATTGGGATTCTGTTCTTTGTACTGGTGCTGTGCGCAGCTCTTACCAGCTCTATTGCCCTGACGGAGAGCGCTGTATCTACCTTCCAGGACGAACTGAGATGGCACAGAAAGAAAGCAACCGTTATTGTTGGTGTGATCATGATTCTTCTTGGAACTCTTTCTTCCCTTGGATATGGACCGCTTGGCTTTGTAAAAATCATTGGAATGCAGTTTCTGGATTTCTTTGATTTCCTCACCAATTCTGTAATGATGCCAATTGCCGCACTTGCAACCTGTCTTTTAATTTCCAGAAAAGTGGGAGTGGAAAAGATTGAGGAGGAAGTAGTAGCTGAAGGCGGAACTTTCCGCAGGAAAAAGATTTTTAACTTTATGATCAAATACCTCTGCCCGATATTTGCAGCAATTATCCTGCTTAGCTCTGTAGCAAATGCATTTGGACTGATTTCCATGTAATAATTTGTAACTGCTCTGTACCTTCTCAGTTACCACTTCGCGAAATAATACCTGCTGAATAAATACAATAATTTTTTAATCGCCCCACCCATCTCAGGTGGGGCGATTGTATAAGGAACTGCCTCCATATCTACAAAGCTTTGAAGTCTGCCACATTTCCATCAATAACGCACACAACTTTTCCCTATATCTGCTTTTTACAATATGGTTACATTTATCACTACCAAAACATGTATAATAGAACCAGTACATCGAATAAAGATTATTTTTCAGAGTATACAAGAAAGGACCCGAAATGAAAGCCAGAATACTTGTAATAGAAGATGAACCAGCAATCAATAACTTACTCTGCATGAACCTGGAAGTCACCGGCTACCAGACCGTAAGCTACCTGGACGGCAATGACGCCAGCGAAGGAATTGCCTGGGATCATGATTTCCAGTGCGCCCTTGTAGACATTATGCTCCCTGGAAAAGATGGATATACCCTTTTACCAGAACTAAACCACTACGGCATTCCCGTCATTTTTCTCACCGCCAGGGCCGACATCGCAAGCAAAGTAAAAGGCCTTAAAGAAGGTGCCGAAGACTATATAGTAAAGCCCTTCGAGATGCTGGAAGTAATGGTCCGCCTGGAGAAAGTACTGGAACGTCACGGAAATATACAGGAGCAGATACAGATTGACGATATTACCATAGACACCATAAGCCATACCGTTACCAGAAATGGAGAGGAAATTTACTTGAAACCAATGGAATACAACTGCCTTATGATGTTCGTCCGCAATCCCAATAAAGCTCTTACAAGAGAGCAGCTTCTGGCCGGCCTCTGGGGCGTGGAATTCGAAGGAGAAACAAGGACAGTAGATGCACATGTGGGACGTATCCGCAAGAAGCTGGGCTGGCAGGACAGGATCAAAACCATTCCCCGTATTGGATACCGACTGGAGGTGGAATTTTGAAGCTTTTTACAAAAATCTTTTTACAGGTGGCCTGCATGATCCTGATTTTATCCTCCGCTGTTTTTTTCTATACTTCATATCGCTGGAAGAATCAGAGTATTCAGTATATCAATAACTATGAATATACCAAATTTCAGAATAATCTTTTACAATTTGAGGAGAAATTAAGACTTACAAGCAGTCAGTCCGCTAATTTCGATGAGAAAGTCCGAAACCGAATTCTGATCTACGCTTTCCGACAGATTTTCCATGACAATGCTGTTCTATATCAGAATGGCGAAGAACTTTACAACGGTACCGCCTATGCCTTCGATGTTCAGGGAATCCAGGAGCAACTGGGAGAAGTGGAATTACACGGAAAATGGTATGACGCGGATACTTATATCTGTGATCCCCTTATCAGCAAAGCCGACGGTAAAACACTGTTGCTTTTTTTTTATTCCTCCACAGAGTCAACTACAAATCTGAATTATCAGATTGTCACTTATAAAGATGTTTCTGATGTTCTGGAGAGTAACAGGATCCTTTTTTATCAGGCGGGTATGTTGACGCTGGTTCTTCTTCTGTTAACCGGAACAATTCTCTTTTTCAGCCTGCGGAAAATTATGGCACCCCTTACAAAATTAAGGAAAGCTGCGGTTTCTGTATCTGAAGGCAAATATGATATACAAGTTCCAGCAGAAGGAGATACGGAACTGGCGCAGGTTGGCAAATGCTTTAATCAGATGTCCTCCAAGGTAAAAGAGCAGATTGAATGCCTTTCCACTATAAACCATACACAACGACAGTTAATGGGAAGTCTTGCCCACGAGCTGAAAACACCTATGACCTCTATCCTGGGATATGCAGATACCCTTCTCACAGTGCGCCTGCAAAGACAGCAGCAGGAGAGAGCTCTCTCCTATATTTCCAGTGAATGCCGCAGGCTGTCCCGACTTTCGGTAAAAATGCTGGAACTTACCGGATTATATGAAACTGGGGAGGCACGATTTGCCCCAACAGAAAATTCAGTGAAAGCTTTTCTGGAGGATTCCAGACAGCTTAACCTCTGCCGTCTGAAGGAGAAGAATATCTGTCTGGAACTTCAGTGTGAACCTGCTGATCTGAAGAAAAACTTTGACAAAGATCTTATGTTAAGTCTGGTAAACAATTTTATTGACAACGCAGTAAAAGCCTCCGCGGACAATTCCAGACTCATACTGGAAGCAACGGCTGAGAAACTGATGGTCCGGGATTTTGGCAAAGGAATCCCGGCTGAAGATCTTGATAAAGTGACAGAGGCATTTTATATGGTTGACAAATCCCGTTCCCGGGCCAATGGAAGTGTGGGACTTGGACTTGCACTTTGTAAAAAAATCGCAGATATATATGGATTTCAGTTGAAAATTGAAAGTGAAATAGGAAAGGGAACCTGTGTATTCATTAAATGGTAACGAATTTCTTTCCAGATTACAATTCAGTTACAATTTACGGAAGATTTGGTGTAATTCCAAGTACTATAATCTATATCAGAACATGACCGGATGATTACTATGAGCAATATCAAACACCCGTTCCCCTGGGTCTCCGGTTATGTTCAAACATCGAAAGGGAGACTTCACACAAATGAGAAAGAATATAGAAAGAATAATCGGACTTACTCTTTGCATGGGAATGTTAGCGGGATGTGCACAGACACCAGAATCTTCCCTTGTAAGGCAGAAGGGAAATAAAGCACTGGATTCTTACAAAGAAGCGGATGACAAGGATGTCAATATGGCAGGAAATGCCTCTTCCGCTGATCAGACAACTGCTTCTGAAAGTACTGGTACAAGTGATACTGCTGCCTCCACTGACGTTCACCCGGATAATGCCTCAGCTGCCAGAACCACTATCCGCGACCTGATCAATGCGCCTGAGACTTACAAAAGTCAGGTAACAGACGACACGTCTAAGCTTGTGGTAAATACGGATGCAGCTGTAGAAATACCAGATGTGGAAAAGATATCTGCAATTTCTGTTACACCAGCTGCGGTCACACAGGATCTTCTTGATGGTATCACAGATGCCTTTTTCTCAAATGCGAAGATTTACACTGCAGACAGCTATTATGTACAGACAAAGGATGAGATCAAGAAAAAAATCGACGAATTAAAAGAAGATGTTGCCAACGGAAATCTGGATCCTAATAATTGGGGAACCGATGATAATGGCAATCTCATATATGATATTTACGATGACATTGATTATTGGGAAAGCCAGTATGAATCTGCACCTGAGACGAGAAATCTGGTAGAAGGAAGACCTGCCGTGGGAGTACAGACATACAGCAGTACTGATGAAGTTATGGGGGACAATGCCTTTACCGGTGTAGCCCAGTTAGATGACGGCTCCCAATATTCTTATCGTACCTCTTCCTGGGGAGCCTATTCTTTGGACGTAAGAATCCAGAAGCTAGCCCAAAAAGACGGTAAAGAAATCCCTTCTGACGCTGTCTGGTCCGATTATTCCAGCAGCAGTCCATATGAAAAACCTACCGAAAAATCTATTGGAATTTCGTTGGATGACGCGAAGAAATTAGCCCAGGAAAAAGCAGATGCCATGGGCCTTGACGATTTAAACCAATGCGGATGGGATTATGCGATTCAGACGTCTATTGGAACAGATGATAACACCAGTTATCTCGGAAGTGGTTATGTTATCTACTACAGCCGTACCATAAATGGAACTCCGCTTACCTATACCATGGATGCAGGTGGAGCGCTTGAAGACATGGACAGTACTATGGAAACCTGGGCTTATGAAAACCTTTATTTTTATGTAAATGCAGACGGAATCGACAGCATGACTTATTGCAATCCATACACCATCGGAGAAACTAAGACTGAGAATTTAAGCCTGCTTCCATTCAGCGAGATCATGAATATCTACGAAAAAATGATGATCGTCACCAACGCGGACAACCTTACCTATGAAAATTCCAGGGTATTCAATATTGACCGTATCGTTCTTGGCTATGCCAGAATTTATGAGCCATCCACAGATGCCCATACCGGTCTTCTGGTTCCTGTCTGGGATTTCTTCGGATCCCGCAAGATTGACTCCGAATATGATGGCGAAACCTACTCAGATACGACAGATTGGCCTACCTGGAGCTTTCTTACCATCAATGCAGTAGACGGAAGTATTATAGACCGTAGTCTGGGATACTGATATGAAGCAGACACTTGGAATTGTACGCTACAATTTCTTCGGCTTTTTCCGTAATCCCAAAGTGATTTTTACCCTCTTTCTGGAATTTGTGCTCAGTTTTCTGCTTACAGGAAGAATCATGGTTGTTATGGATAACTACAATACGCCTGTACAGGCAATTGAACCTTTCCTGTGGACCTTCGGGGATGGAACAGCAGTGCTTCTAAGCTCCATGCTTTTGCTCCTGCTGTTCTCAGACCTGCCGAAAATGACACCGGTCACTCCTTATCAGCTGATCCGTACCACCAAGAAGAAATGGCTCTTAGGCCAGTTTGTCTATATTACATTCGTAACGATTTTATATACATGTTTTATGCTTTTGTTTACTTCTGTGCTGTGCATGAAGGACAGCTATCCAGGCAATCTGTGGAGTGACACAGCAGCACTGCTTAGACAGTATCGATTCAAATAAAAATTCTACTGAATACAGCAGTTCCGTTTCCAGCAGTAGTTTCACGGCTATGGACAATCCCGGGAATAATATTTCACCAGTGTCCTGTCTTCCCTGTAAAGTTGCTGCAATACTCCCCGGAGAAGATGATCAGATCTATATCCCGCTCTCCCAGGCAAGAATTCTGTGCAGCGAATCTGGCACTGCGCTGACTGTAACAAAGGTGTTGCTAAAGATAAAGGGAAAGACCAATCTTGAAAACGCTAAACAGCATTTTGAATAACAAAGATACTTCCTTTTCAGGTGTAAATAAATATCTGCTTATGTTATACTATTGTATAAGACCAATAAAAAGGAGCACTCTATAATGAACAGACAGGAACTACTTAACCAAATTGAGTATTATACCCCGTTCAATGAACAAGAAGAGACGGATAAGCAGCTTATTCTGAACTGGATCAGAAATAATACCAATGCTTTTTCCAGAGAAAACACGGTGGCACATATGACCGCTTCTGCCTGGGTGGTAAATCCGGATAAAAGCAAAGTTCTCATGGTTTATCACAATATTTATAATTCCTGGTCCTGGCTGGGAGGACATGCGGGTGGGGAGACGGATTTACTTGCAGTTGCCCTTCGGGAAGTGAAAGAGGAAGCGGGGATTTCCCATGTCAGTCCTGTATCTGAGGAGATTTTTTCTTTGGAATCCCTTACAGTAGATGGACATGTGAAAAAGGGCAAATATGTGTCCAGCCATTTACATCTGAATGTAACATATCTGCTGGAAGCAGATTCTGAGGAAGCTGTCTCCATAAAAGCCGACGAGAACAGCGGTGTCGCCTGGTTTTCCCCTGAAGAAGCGCTGAAGAAATCTACAGAACCATGGTTTGTAGAACATGTGTACTCCAAGCTGATTGAGAAAATGTAATGAAAGAAGCCAACAATTATAATACTTATATGATACAAAGAAAGAGAAGAGAACATGAGTGAAAAAATTGTAGTTTGCCTTGAAAAAGGTGGCGCAAGAGATATGGCTGAAGCTTTTTCCAGGCGCACAAATACCCCAATCGCTGAAAAGCCGGGAGAACACCTGACGGTGCTTTTTAATTCCAAAGGTGTTTCTTTAACCGGATATGGTCTGACTTATCAGGGAGATTTCGAGAATATGCTTCATCGGGTGACCCACGGAAGATTACAGCATGAAATGCTGGTACGGGCTTCCAAATCAGAAAAGCCAGGGCGCAAGGCGATAGATGCCACAGCAGGTATGGGAGAGGATGGATTTCTTCTGGCAGGAAGGAAGCCTTCTTATACGTTAAGCGGAAAAGCGATTCGATATGATTGTTATACGTTGTAGAGGAAATAAATTGGCAGAACAGGCGGATGAATAAATGATATATGCGTAGCAGCATTTTTATAATCCTTTTCGATTACTGTCAGAAGTGCTAGTGCAAATCAGAAGCAACTATGTATAATAAGAATAAAAAGGACAGTATTGTTTATAAGGAAGGAGAAAATGCTTATGAGAAATGGTAAAAAGTCATTAAAAAAAGCCAGCGTACTGCTTACTACATTCTTACTTGTAGTAATGTGTCTGGCAGTGGATACCACATCTGTAAGTGCCGCGAAGATCAAACTGAACAAAACAAAGCTTACCTTGACCCAAGGCAAGAAATACCGGTTAAAGATAAAAGGCACAAAAAAGAAAGTGAAATGGTCCTCCACAAAGAAATCAGTGGCAACTGTTAATAAAAAGGGTGTCGTTACAGCAAAGAAAAAAGGAACTGCATATATTAAAGCTAAGGTTGGCAAAAAAACATACAAGTGTAAGGTTACTGTTAAGAGTAAAAAAGCACCTGCAAAGCCAGCACCTACAACACCTTCTGCTCCGGTAAATCCGCCGGCAGAGCCTACAGCAACACCTACCGCAGCTCCAGCAAAAACACCAGTACTAAGTGCAACATCTTTAAATATGCGTAAAGGTGAATATTATCAGCTTAGCGTACAAAATCCTAAGCATCTGCCTGTATGGACCAGTTCAAACAAGAATATTGCAGAGGTAGACAGTCAGGGAAAGGTACATGCAATTAATGTTGGAACAACAGAAATCAAAGTAGATGCAGGGATTGTTCTTACATGCACAGTTACAGTTACCATGGAAACAAAGCCTCAGACTGAACCAGTTCTTTCGAAAGGAGTTATAAAAGGGCAGCGGTCAGTCAAGAATGAAGCTGGCGAATCTGTAGTGATTGAGATTCCTCTGAATACTTATACCTATACTTTCAGCACAATTCCAACAAACGTGGAAGAATTGAAGCAGTATAACATCAGCGGTGATGATGGAAGATATAAGGTGCTCGCTCTTTATATCATGTCACTTCGAACCTGGAAACCGGAAAATCAGACAGATTGCGAAGAAATGATCGGATATTTATGCAACAAGCAGTTATCTGTTTATGAGAAGCAGAGATTAGCAGAGCAAATGAAGAAGAGTAAACAGTATCTCTATCTTGGAAATGCATTCTTAAATGGTGCAACTCCGGCGAATGACTACACACCTTCACAGCCTTATTCAATTACATTAACTCAGGATTCTGTAGTAGATGAAGATCAGATATACATTCCAGCAAATCCTTCCATACCATCTCCTGATCAGTATAGAGCCTTTATCTATTGCAAGGCTTCTGACAGTGGTAAATGGATCGATGTTTATAAATCATCTAAGGACGGAAACTGGTATATGTATAAATGGATGGATCTGATCACTTCAATAAAAGCCCCGGCTTCAAGTAATCCATTCTAAATATGTCTTCGGGTGATTCATTCTAATTACAAGAGGGCAGACATCAAAGACCTCGGTTTTGGGTGTCTGCCCTTAATGTATTTTATAAAAATTATATCTGTAACCGCTGGGGGATAACAGTATACTAAGAGAAATCTTTTTGGACACTTTGAGAGCAGCTTCCCAAACTACTGCCACGGACTCCCCAAAAACAACTTGTGACGATCATCAGCAGTTGCTTATAGAACTGAAACATAATGAACTAAATAGATAACACTGAAAATCATGCAACACGCAGGTGCAGGTGATCAATAAGGGATTGTCCATCCTTGTTTTCGAGTTTTTATAAAAACTTGCGAAATCGAAATGAAAAAAATCAGGTTCTTTTAGGGCCTTTTACTATTTCCATCTTATATTTTGTGCTGATATATTATGCTTTTTAGTGTTGTTTCGTGATATCTGATACCAAACGGCACGAAATAATACGCTGACCAAAGGTCGTTTTTGACCATATTTTAAAGCAACTTTTGATTAAACTTTTTATTTCAAATGTCCCCTTCATTATCGTACTCTAAAACAGCGGCTTTTCTGAACCCAAAATAGCCGCTTCCTGTTCCCCGCAATCCGCGTAAAATCTGAAAAATTTCTGTGATCTGGGCTATGTCTGCTGCCGCAAAAATGGTTTGCCCTATGGACAAAATTTTTACAAAAAGCCGTATCAGCGTCTGTTAAAGAAATACAATTTTCCAAAGATCGACTGGCGGAAACTGCGCAATTCCAATGCTACCATCCTGGCCAACGAAAAAGTCAGCATGAAAGCCATTTCAAAAAACCTTGGGCATTCCAGTCCGGATTTTACCAATACTGTATATGTAGAGCATCAGCCACTGGTCTATGACCTCAGCAGACAGATGGAAGAGTATGTCTTACTTTATGGGCTTCTGCCAGAATCCCCTGCAAAGAGAAGCCGTAAGATATATACCCTTCCGGACGACTCGGCATATATGAAATATTTTTCGGATAAAATTTAAACTTTCATTTCTTTATAAGACGCACAGTGTAACGATCCGTTATATTGTGTGTCTTTTTTCTTCTGTATAAACAGGCGCTTTTGATTCCAATTCAGCCGAATTTAGTTTTTCCAATGTTTTCTTATAAAAATAAGCCTTTTCTATCATTTTCATACATATTATATATGCCTATAAAATAATTTTATTTAAAAAGGTAAATCAGCTAAATTATTTTTTCCCAAAACAGGATTTCAAAATCCGACATAATAGTAATAAAGGCAGGAAAATACTGGTTCAAATGCCAGCCATCAGTCGGCACTGATGTTTTTACGCCTTATATAAGCAGGAGGTCCTTTATGCAGAAAAAAGCAGAAGAAAATGTATTTTTCTCACACAAAAATTTATGGTGCTGCCATACTCCGGTTGTAAACTTTAACGCCAAGACCATTGAACACCGTACCCGCACAGGATTTCTGACACGGGACAATGCAGAAAAAGCTTATGAGAAAGCCAGCCGCCTTTTCCCAAAAGAGCTTGCAAAGCTGAAAGCATCCAGCCCGTGTCCATTTACTTTCACGGAATATCTCAAACACTGGTATGAAAAGCTCTACGTCCCAGTGAGTACCAGTGGAAGCACAAAAGTAAAATACCACTGGATCATCTACCATATTATTCTGCCCCGGGTCACTGCCGATCCGCTTCTTCCATATGTAGATGCAGAATATATTGAAAACCTGATTGAATCCTGCAGGAACTATTGCGCAAGTGCAGAATATGCCGTTTATAAATTATTATACAGGATTCTTTATTCTGCCTGGAACCAGGGATTCCTTGAAACATGCCTGGCATCTGACATCACAGAACGCAAAGAACCGAAATCCAGCCTTCGTATTTATACCAAAGAACAGCTGAAATTATTCCTGAATGCCATACATGAAGATCCATATGCACACCGCCTGGAATTTCTCCTGGCACTGTTCTGCGGACTGCGTCCTGGTGATGATGATGATAAAATAAGACTAAATCAACGGAAACCCAGTAAATACAAGGGGTTGAGGCGATTTGGTCCTGAAAAAAACTTGCAACGAATCAACAAATTTATGAAGGAAAGGCCTATCTTTTATAAAAACCTTATTCAGATGAAAGAAAATATTCGCTTTTATCTGAGATGCTTTTACTGTATCACGAAAGTGTTGATATTACAATTTAATAGCGAAAACAGGACCGAATTAGCTCGTAATGGATGAAAATCTGTTTAGCTGATTCGGTCATTTTTATTGATTGAAAGGTGATGAAAAATGGCTAGAATTATTTCTATTGTAAACCAAAAAGGGGGAACGGGAAAATCCGCATGTACAGCTAATTTAGCAGTAGGATTAGCACAAAAGAATATGAAAGTGTTGATTGTAGATGCCGATCCACAGTCTGATGTATCCGCAGGATTTGGATATCGTGATTGTGATG
>OLRJ01003137.1_pt1 | contig 11363 bp, 10 predicted proteins | sample 1672741 | NCBI WGS metagenome assembly OLRJ01 (sample SAMEA3136719, study PRJEB25190) | human gut metagenome | biome: human gut; feature: human-associated habitat; material: faeces | place: Austria | collected 2013
ACAGTTGATGGCCGGCGGCGGTGTCGCCCTCATCGGCATCACCCTTGTACCTCTGCTCTCCGGCCTGTTCGGTTGATCGTCCGGCGGTGATCGCTTATGGGCGGCATACTCGACAAACTCGATGAATGGCTCCGAGGGCTGCTCATCGAGGGGATCACGGGAAACCTGTCGGGCATGTTCGATACGGTCAATACCAAAGTAGGCGAGATCGCCGGTGAAGTGGGACAGACGCCGCTGGCATGGAACAGCGGCGTCTTTTCTATGATCCGAAACCTCTCTGAAACGGTGATCGTTCCAATCGCCGGGGTTATCCTGACATTCGTAATGTGTTATGAGCTGATCCAGCTTGTGACAGAGAAAAATAATCTGCACGATGTAGACACCTGGATGTTCTTCAAGTGGATTTTCAAGACCTTCTGTGCCGTTCTCATTGTGACGAACACATGGAATATCGTCATGGGTATCTTTGATGTGGGGCAAAGCGTTGTGAACAGCAGCGCAGGCGTCATCATCGGGAATACCTCCATTGATATCAGCAGCGTTATCACGGATATGGAGGCGCAGCTTGAAGCCCTGGGCACGGGAGAACTGTTCGGGCTGTGGTTCCAGTCCCTTTTCGTGGGGCTTACCATGAACGCCCTTTCCATCTGTATCATGCTTGTCATCTACGGCCGCATGATTGAGGTGTATTTGACAACTTCCGTTGGACCGATCCCGCTTGCCACTATGACAAACCGGGATTGGAGCCATACAGGACAGAACTACTTGAAATCCCTGTTTGCATTGGCGTTCCAGGCATTTCTAATCATGGTGTGCGTGGGAATCTACTCTGTTTTGGTACAGAGTATCGCCACGGACGGAAATATCTCAGGCGCGATATGGGCCTGCATGGGCTACACGGTCCTGCTGTGCTTCGCCCTGTTCAAGACCGGCAGCCTCTCTAAGAGCCTGTTCGGAGCGCATTAAGGAGGCTTGATAAATTGGCGTATGTAACCATTCCAAAGGATTTGACGAAAGTAAAATCCAAAGTGCTGTTTGGACTTACCAAACGGCAGCTTATATGTTTCGGAGCGGCGGCACTCATCGGAGTACCGCTTTTCTTTTTGCTCAGACGCACGGCCAGCAACAGTGCCGCCGCGTTCTGCATGATTATCGTCATGCTCCCGTTCTTTCTGCTTGCCATGTATGAGCGGCATGGTCAACCCCTGGAGGTGGTGGCCGGACAGGTCATCCGCTGTATGTTCCTGCGGACGAAAGAGCGGCCTTACCAGACAAACAATTTCTACGCAGCCCTGGAGCGGCAGGCCCAGGCGGAAAAGGAGGTGAAAGCCATTGTTCAGAAAGCGAAAGCCAGAGCCGCAGGCACGACAGGCGGCAAAAGCCGCGGTAAAGCTGACCGTCGCAGAAAAGCGTGAGATCAGCCGTATCCTGGAAACCGCCAGAGGCGACGGCAAGGTACATTCCGCACAGGACACCTTACCGTTCCGCCAGATGTACCCGGACGGTCTGTGCAAGCTGGACGACCACACCTGGTCGAAGTGTATCGAGTTCGAGGATGTGAATTATCAGCTTGCAAAGCCTGACGACCAGACGGCGATCTTTGAAGCCCTCTGCGATATGTATAACGCCCATGACGCTTCTATCGGGATGCAGCTCTCTCTTGTGAGCCGCCGCATGAACCGGGAGGATTTTGTGAAGCGTATCGAGATCGCGGCGCAGGGAGATCACTTCGACCATATCCGTGAGCTTTACACGCAAATGCTCCGCAAGCAGCTTGAACGGGGCAACAACGGTCTTATCAAAACAAAGTACCTGACCCTCACCATCGAGGCACGGGACAGCAAAACCGCACGGGCACGATTTTCCCGGATCGTCATGGATGCCCTCAACCATTTCAAGGTCATGGGTGCTCTGGCAAAGGAGCTTGGCGGCAAGGAGTGGCTGAAAACGCTACACGGCATCCTGCACCCGGACGGGGAACGGTTTGCCTTTGAATGGAGCTGGCTTGCCCCTTCCGGCCTGTCGGTCCAGGATTTTATCGCACCATCTTCCTTCCGCTTCGGTGAAGCACGGAAGTTCACGATGGCGGATAAATTCTGCGCCGTGTCCTTTCTGCAGATCAGCGCACCGGAAATGGATGACCGTATGCTCACCGAACTGCTGGATACGGACAGCGGGCTGCTTGTCAGCCTCCATATCCGCAGCATGGACCAGAACGAGGCGATCAAAACGGTCAAGCGGAAGATCACCGACATTGACAGTATGAAGATCGACGCACAGAAAAAGGCGGTGCGGGAAGGTTTCGATATGGATATCATCCCCACTGACCTTGCCACCTACGCAGGCGAGGCAAAGAATATCCTCCGTGATCTGCAAAGCAGAAATGAGCGAATGTTCCTAATGACCTTCCTGGTGGTGAACTTTGCGGACAGCAAGCAAAAACTGGAGAATGACCTTCTCCGTGCGGCAAGCGTGGCGCAGAAATATAACTGCTCCCTGGTGCGGCTGGACTTTCAGCAGGAGGACGGCTTCGTGTCGGCTCTGCCCCTGGGTGTCAACCGCATTAAGATACAGCGTGGGCTTACCACTTCGGCGGTGGCGGTGTTCGTTCCCTTCACCACACAGGAGATTTTCCACGGCGGCGAAGCCCTCTACTACGGGCTCAATGCCACTTCCAGCAACATGATCCTTGCTGACCGCAAAAAGCTGAAAACACCCAACGGCATGATCTTAGGCACACCCGGCAGCGGCAAGAGTTTTTCCGCAAAGCGTTCCATCGTGGGTGTGTTCCTGAACACAAAGGACGATATCCTGATCTGCGACCCGGAGGCGGAATATTTTCCGCTGGTGAACCGTCTGGAAGGACAGGTCATCAAAATCTCACCTACCAGTACGCAGTATGTGAACCCTATGGATATCAACCTCAATTACAGCGAGGATGATAACCCGCTGGCGTTGAAATCTGACTTTATCTTGTCGTTCTGTGAACTGGCGGCAGGCGGCCGGAACGGTCTGGAGCCGGTGGAAAAGACGGTCATTGACCGTGCTGTGCGGATCGTGTACCGCCCCTATATCGCAGACCCCCGCCCGAAGAATATGCCGCTGCTGGAAGATTTGTATGACGAGATCAAACGGCAGCCGGAGCCGGAGGCACAGCGGATCGCGGCGGCACTGGAACTGTATGTGTATGGCAGCCTGAATGTTTTTAACCACCGTACCAATGTGGATATCAACAACCGCATTGTCTGCTTCGATATCAAGGAGCTGGGAAAGCAGCTCAAAAGCCTGGGTATGCTGGTGATCCAAGACCAGGTATGGAACCGTGTTTCCCAAAACCGGGATCAGGGTAAATCCACCTGGTATTTCGTGGACGAGTTCCACCTTCTGTTGCGCGGCGAGGTCGGTACCTGGAGCGTGGAGATTTGGAAACGCTTTCGCAAATGGGGCGGTATCCCCACGGGGATCACGCAGAACATTAAGGACCTGCTTTCCTCCCCGGAAATCGAGAACATCTTTGAAAACAGCGATTTTGTGTACCTTCTGAACCAGGCCAGCGGAGACAGGAAAATCCTCTGCGAGCGCCTGAATATCTCCAACCAGCAGGCGGCACATATCAGCAACGCAGGCCCCGGCGAGGGGCTGATCTTCTTCGGCAATGTGATCCTGCCTTTTGTGGATGACTTCCCGAAGGACAATGAACTTTACAGCATTATGACAACAAAACTTGGTGAAACCGGGAAAGGAGAAAACGAACATGAATGATCCCCGCTATTTGCATACGGAAGAAAAACAGGAGGGCGAAACCTTCTTTGATGTGATGAACCGGCTGATTGCCAGAAGCAAGGCGGTCACGGCGGATATGGAGGCGGTCCTTGCGGAGCTGGAAAGTGAGATCGAACCGTTCCGTGCGCCGAAGGACCATGAATAAACTGACCCATGTGAGCCTGTTTTCCGGCATTGGCGGTCTGGACCTGGCGGCGGAGGCTGCCGGGTTTGAAACCGTCTGCCAGTGTGAGTGGGCGGATTTTCCGCACTCCGTCCTCACCGCACGATGGCCGGATGTTCCCAGGTTCCGGGATATTACTACTTTCACGAAGGAGGCGTTTTTTGAAAAAACAGGACTTGAAACAGTTACCGTTATCTCAGGCGGCTTTCCCTGTCAGCCCTTCTCCACCGCCGGAAAACGGAAGGGCTTTGCGGATGAACGCTACCTGTGGCCGGAAATGTGCCGCGTTATTACCGAGCTGCGGCCCCGTTGGGTGCTTGGGGAAAATGTTGCTGGCTTCATCAATATGGGGCTCGACAAAACGATCTTTGACCTGGCAAAAGCGGGATACGCTGTTCTCCCATTCGTATTTCCGGCTTGCGGCATCGGCGCATGGCATGAGCGCCAGCGAACTTTTATCGTCGCGGCTGATGTTTCCCACACCCCTTGCCTCCGACAACAACACCGCCAGGGACGCGGCAAGCCTGGATGTGTTCCTGTCGGACAATGGGATATTCCGCAAGAGGAACCGAAACGGGGCGATCTGGAGCCTCAGCCTGTCGGCGGCGGTATTCTATCTGACCCCGGTGGCGTCGGACGGTTTCCGCTCGACCTTGAAGCCGTCGGCCTTCGATCCGGCGAAGAAGGACGGGAACCTGTCGGCGCAGATCATCTCCCAGGAACGGCCGGTGTCCGAAACGGCGGCGCTGAACCCGGATTGGGTGGAATGGCTCATGGGCTTCCCGAACGGATGGACGGACGTATCCTCTGGGCCGCCGAACCGGAAGGAATCCCCCGCATGACTGAGCGCATGGATGACCGGGCACTTCGGCTGAAAACTTTGGGAAATGCGGTCTGCCCGCCCCAGGCCTATCCCATTTTCCGCTATATCGCCATGATCGAGAATGGCACCTGCGGCGACTTCTGCCCCTACGGAAAGGAAGGTGACTGCCTATGAGGGAACTGAAAGCGACCGATAAGATCACGCAGAAAATGACCCGTGACGGTGCGGTATCGGAAAACCTTGCCACGGGAGAGGTGGAACATATCAGCAGCCGGGAGCCGGAAACGGAGCTGTCCGCTTCTTCGGAAGAATCTGCTGGCACGGCTGCTGACCTTGCCCTGCGTGCGGCGGAACACCATGAGAAGAAAACCGCACGAAAGGCGGAAAAGGCTGACACCCAGGCGGTACGGGATGGTTCTACCGCAAGGCAGCGCCCGTCCTCCCGTCTGCAATTCACCGAGGAAGAACGTGCCGATCCCGCACTTGGAAAGTACATTGACCGTTCCGACCGTGCGGCGGACAGGCTGGACACGGCGAAAGCCGCCATCCCCACAAAGAAAGTTCTCCGTACCGAGCGTATTTTTGACGAGACAGCCGGAAAAGGCAAGACGCAGCTTCACTTTGAAGAAGTGGAGAAACGCCCCAACGGACACCTGCGGCACAATCCGCTTTCCCGGCCGGTCCATGAGATCGCCCACGCCGCCCATGCGAAGGTGCATGAGGTGGAACAGGAAAATGTGGGTGTTGAGGCTGGACACAAGGGCGAGGTGCTGACGGAACGCGGGCTTGCCTACGGAAAAGGCAAAGTCCGTGCCGCCGTCCACCATCACCGCACAAAGCCCTGGCGTGACGCGGCGAAGGCAGAACAGGCTTCTTTTAAGGCAAACGCCGACTACCTTTACCAAAAGGCACTGCATGATGATCCTGCATTGGCAGCTTCTAACCCGGTATCCCGCTTTCTGCAGAAACAGCGGATCAAGCGGAACTATGCAAAGGAGCTGCGACAGGCAGAGAAAACCGCAAAGAACACAGCGGCCACGGCGAAAAGTGCGGCACAGAAAGCAAAGGACGCCTTCAAGGAAACATTCCTCTACATCAAGCACCATAGCCGGGCGGTGCTGCTGGTGATCGGCATTGGCGCCTGCGTTGCCCTGCTGTTTGGCGGGGTATCTTCCTGTTCCATGATGGCGGGCTCCGGCGTGGGCGGCGTGTTCACTTCCTCTTATCTCTCCGAGGATGCGGATATGCTGGCTGCGGAGGCGGCCTACTGCGAACTGGAGCAGGAGCTTCAATATGAGCTGGACCACTATGAGGCTCTGCACCCCGGATATGACGAATACCGTTTTGATCTGGATGAGATCGAGCATGACCCTTATGTGCTGATCTCCATTCTCACGGCGTTCCATGAAGGGGTGTTCACCATCGACGCGGTTCAGGCGGAGCTGCAAATGCTCTTTGAAAAGCAGTACATTCTGACGCAGACCGTGGAGGTGGAGGTACGCTATCGGACGGAGACACGGACAGACAGCGAGGGAAACGATTATGACGTGGAAGTACCGTATAACTACTATATCTGCAAGGTAAAACTGGAAAACTTCGACCTATCCCATGTGCCGGTCTACATCATGGACGAGGAAACACTTTCCCTGTATGCGGTCTATATGGCAACGCTGGGAAACCGGGAAGATTTGTTTCCCGGCTCCGGCTATGTAGATAAGTACACCAAACCGCCCACCACCTATGATATCCCGCCTTCCGCACTGGAAGATGAAACCTTTGCGGCGCTCATTACCGAGGCGGAGAAGTACATCGGATATCCCTATGTCTGGGGCGGCAGCAATCCTAACACTTCTTTTGATTGCTCCGGCTTCGTATCCTGGGCGCTGACGCAAAGCGGCGTCTGCAATACGGGCAGGCTGGGAGCCCAAGGACTCTACAATATTTCCACCCCGGTATCCTCTGCCAACGCAAGACCCGGTGACCTGATCTTTTTCGTCGGTACTTACGATACGCCGGGCGTTTCCCATGTGGGCATCTATGTGGGCGGCGGAAAAATGCTGCATTGCGGCGACCCCATCCAGTATGCAGATATCAACACAAGCTACTGGCAATCCCACTTTTACGCTTTCGGGCGACCGCCCTACAACTAAAAAACGATATGGAGGTAATTTGATTTATGGCAACGACACAGAAGATCCGCAATGACATTGCGAAAACCAAAGAAAAGATTGCGGAGCAGCAGAAACGCCTTCGTGCGCTGGAGGCCCAGCTTGCGGAGGAAGAAAATCTGGAAATCGTCCGCATGGTGAAAGCCGTGAAGATGGACAACAAGGAACTGACTGCCTTCCTGAAAGCCTATGCCAGCGGTATGATTTCCCTGCCGGAAGGTATGCTGCAGGAGGGAGACACCGAGAATGAGGAAACGGAGGGATACGAGGATGAAGCATAACTTTATGACAAAAATGGTATCGGCTCTTTTGGCGGTGGTGCTCAGCACTGCCGCTTTTTCTGTCACCGCCTTTGCCAGCGGCGGCGAGGAAAGCACGGAGTCCGTGGTTGAACAGGAAACGGCCGGTGATGTCTCTGATCTGCTTTCCGCTCTGGCCGGCAGCCAGGTCACGGTATCCGTCACCGAGGACGGTATCCAGTTCAGTTCCGGCGAAAATGACTCCGGGCAGACCGGCACCGTCACCACGGGCGGCGGCAATCTGAATGTCCGCACGGGTGCGGGAATGGACTACACCGCCTTCACCCAGCTTCCCAACGGAACGACCGTGAAGGTGATCGGCACGGACGGCGACTGGCTGAAGGTCATCCTGCCAGAGAAAATCGGCTATGTCTATTCCGGCTACATGACGGTAAGTGACGGCGAGGCTGGCTCCGGGGAAGGTCCTTTCTCTCTGGACGCGGAAACGCTGGAAAATCTGCTGGGGATGCTGGGCGGCGGTCTGAATGGCGGTGCCGCCCTGACGCCGGACGGGAACCTTTCGCTGATCGACGATATCGGCAGCCCTACCACCAGTGGCAAACAGTTTATCACAGTGGAAACGAAGAACGGCAATGTGTTCTATCTCATTATCGACCGTGACGACGAGGGCGAGGAAACCGTGCATTTTCTGAACCAGGTGGATGAAGCCGACCTCATGGCACTCACGGAGGATGGAGAAAAGGCGGAAACACCTATTGTCTGCACCTGTACGGAGAAGTGCCAGGCCGGAGAGGTCAACACCGCTTGCCAGGTCTGCGTAAAAAACCTCAGTGAATGTGTTGGCACAGAACAGAAAGCTGCGGAGCCCACCGAACCGGAGAATCCGGAACCCGAAAAGAAAAGCAATACCGGGGCGATCCTGGCGGTGCTGCTGATCCTTGCAGCCGGAGGCGGTGCGGCGGTCTATTTCCTGGTGCTGAAACCGAAGCAGGGAAAGAAAGTTCCCGCTGATCTGGATGATTTCGACCTGGAGGATGAAGAAGAATATCTGACTGAGGACGAGGAAACGGAGGAAAAGAATGAGTAAACTGATTATCGCAGAAAAACCGAGTGTGGCAAAATCTATCGCATCGGCCCTGGGTGCTTCATCCAGGGCCGATGGCTTTTATGAGGGCAACGGCCTTCTCGTATCCTGGTGTGTGGGGCACTTGGTATCCCCGATGGATGCGGGCGGCTATGACGAGCGTTTCAAGAAATGGCGTTATGACGATCTTCCCATTCTGCCGGAGCCGTTCCGCTATGTGCTGGCACCGGGCAAGGAGGATGCTTTTGAAAATCTCCGTGCCCTGATGAACCGCCCCGATGTGGATACCATTGTCAATGCCTGTGACGCCGGGCGTGAAGGTGAGCTGATCTTCCGACTGGTGTATGAAATGACCGGATGCCGCAAGCCGGTCCTCCGTCTCTGGATTTCTTCGATGGAGGACAGCGCTATCCGAGAGGGCTTTTCTGACCTGCGCCCCGGCGCCGATTATGAAGCCCTGTATCAATCTGCCCTCTGCCGCCAGAAAGCGGATTGGCTGGTGGGGATCAACGCCACGCGCCTTTTCTCCGTTCTCTATCACCGCACCCTGAATGTGGGCCGTGTTCAGACCCCCACACTGGCAATGCTGGCGGAGCGTGACGCGAAGATCACGCTGTTTCACAAGGAAAAATATCATCTGCTGCGCCTGACGCTGGATGGAGCCGAAGCAGTGTCGGAGAAATTCACTGATCCGGCGAAGGCGGAACAGGCAGCGGCTATGTGCAAGAGTGCGGCCGTCACCTGTACCTCTGTCACGAAGGAACAGAAGAAAGAACAGCCGCCGAAGCTCTATGATCTCACCACCTTGCAGCGGGAGGCAAACCGCCTGTTCGGATACACAGCGAAGCAGACCATTGACTACGCCCAAAGCCTCTACGAAAAGAAGCTGCTGACCTATCCCCGCACGGACAGCCGGTATCTGACCTCTGACATGGCGGAAACGGCGTCCTGTGTGATCCATCTGGCGGCAAAGCTGCCGCCTTTTGATGGCTGCGGCAACTTCTTCCCGCTGGTGGAGACCATGATCTCCGACAAAGATGTATCCGATCACCACGCCATTATCCCCACGATGGAGATTGAAAAAGTGGATATCAAGGTTCTGCCCCTGGGCGAGCGCAATTTGTTCCTGCTGGTCTGCTGCAAGCTACTGTGTGCGTCGGCGGAGCCGTATGTGTATGAGGCGGTCACGGCTGCCTTTGACTGCGGTGGCCATTCCTTCACCGCAAAGGGCAAGCGCGTCATCTCCGAAGGCTGGCGGGAAATCGACCGCATTTTCCGTGCCTTCTTGAAGGAAAAGCCTGCGGATGGGGACGGCGGCACACTCCCGGATTTCACCGAAGGACAGACTTTTGACGGTGCGGAGGTTGCTGTTACCGAGCATTTCACCCAGCCGCCGAAGCCCTACTCCGAAGATACCCTCCTGTCCGCTATGGAGAACGCAGGAAAGGATGATATCCCCGATGAGGCGGAGCGAAAAGGTCTTGGCACGCCTGCGACCAGGGCGGCTATCATCGAAAAGCTGGTAGCAGCCGGATTTGTGGAGCGCAAGGGCAAGAGCCTGATCCCCACAAAAGCCGGTATCAACCTTGTCACAGTCTTGCCGGAGCCGCTGACCTCTCCCATGCTGACGGCGGAATGGGAACAAAAATTGACGGAGATCGCAAAGGGCGGCGCTGACCCGGATACCTTCATGGACGGTATCCGCACGATGGTCCAGGAGATCGTGTCCACCTATTCCTGCATTTCCGAGGATGGCAAAAAGCTGTTTGCCCCGGAGAAGGAAGTGATTGGTACCTGCCCTCGCTGCGGCCAGCCGGTTTATGAGGGCAAGAAGAACTTTGCGTGTTCGGATCGGTCCTGCGGTTTCGTTCTCTGGAAAAATGACCGCTTCTGGACGAGCCGCAAGAAGGAGCTGACAAAGAAAATGGCAGCGGACCTTCTGAAAAAGGGACATACCAATGTCAAGGGAATGTGGTCTGAAAAGAAACAGGCTGCTTATGACGCTGCGGTGATCCTGGATGACACGGGTGGCAAATACATCAACTTCAAACTGGAATTTCCGAAAAGAAAGGAAGGTGTCAATGGCAGAAAATAAGACTTTGGAACATTTACCCGAAGTGAGGGCGGCGGTGGCTGCCCTCTCCCCGGAGGACCGGGAGCTACTGGCGGCGGTGCAGAGCGACGAGTGGAACCATGAACGCCCTGCGGAGCCGGAGAAAAAGCCCTCCATCCGGGAATGGCTGGAACAGGGCAAGAAGGAATGTGCGGAGAAAAAAAAGGCGCAGCCCCATAAGGAAAAATCTGCGCCGGAACTGTAAGGAGGTGCTGATATGCCATATTACGATCACGACAAGGATTATCCATTTGCCGCCTTTATCACCAATCTTGGGAAGTACAATGAGGGCGAGCTTGTGGGCGAGTGGGTGAAGTTTCCCACCACCGCCGAGGAATTGAAAGAAGTGTTTAAGCGTATCGGGATCGGCCAGAAGGATGACTTCGGCAATCCCTATGAGGAATGGTTCATCACGGACTATGACTGCTATGTGGACGGTCTTTACAGTAAGCTGGGTGAATATGAAAATCTGGACGAGCTGAATTATCTGGCATCGAAGCTGGATGAAATGAGCGAAAGCGAATACGCACAGTTTCAGGCCGGTATGGAAATGGGCGACCATTGCGGCAGCCTGCAGGAGATCATCAACCTCACCGAGAATCTGGATTGCTATGAGGTTTACCCCGATATCCATGACTATGACGATCTGGGCCGCTATTACATCGAAGAACTGGACGTTATGCAGGTGCCAGAGCATTTGCAGAATTACATCGACTATGAGGCCTACGGCCGGGACGTTGCGTTGGAGGAAAACGGCACCTTCACGGATCAGGGCTATGTGCGTGATACGGGTGACAGTTTCCATGAGTATTACGACGGTGAGCGCGGCAGTATCCCCGACGAATACCGGGTGATGACCTTTCAGGACGATCTTCCCGAAGAAGAAAAATCCGAGTGGGCTATGGATATCGCCTTTGACATGGATGAGTTTTTCCGTCAGAACGATCCGCAGTATGCGGCGGAGCACCC
>OLRJ01003139.1_pt1 | contig 11354 bp, 13 predicted proteins | sample 1672741 | NCBI WGS metagenome assembly OLRJ01 (sample SAMEA3136719, study PRJEB25190) | human gut metagenome | biome: human gut; feature: human-associated habitat; material: faeces | place: Austria | collected 2013
TTTTTAGATTTGCAGACACATTATTCATATTAAATCCCCCCAGACTAATTATAAAGAGTTAGTATAATTCTTAATAATAATTATTCTGAAAGTTTACAAACTATTCCAAAAATAACAAGTATACATAGAAAAAACTTGTACTAATTTAAAATTAATACAAGTTTTGTAAACTAGAGAGATATATATAATTGAAAAGTATCAACATCTATCTCATCATTTTATCTTCTTTATCTAAAATTAAATCGACATCTACTTTACCGTCGATAGCTTTTTTAATAGCTTCTTCAATAGTCTTACCAAGAGGCATTAAATGTGTAGTATGATAAGAAACTTTGTCTAATGTTCCAAAACAAAATCTATAACCAGTTGAAAATCCAAATAAAGTGTAATGCCCATCATATTTTTCCTTAGCTATATAGTCGGCAACTATTAAAGCTTGTGCTAAATCCATGTTGTCCATGTTTTTTACAAATATAAGTTTTTCTTTAGGTAAAACTTTTTTTATTGAATCATCATCTAGTCTAACGAGCGCTTCATGAGTGCTTATTTCTTTTAAATATACACCTAAAGAACTTTCACTACCATTATCATATAAAATTCTATCGCCAAATTTCATGACTAAATCCCCCCTGATAAAAACTTTTTTTTAGTCTATAAATTATTGTTCTATATATAAATTATAGTCTAATAGATTTATTATTTCAACAAATATTGGATTAAAAAGAATTGAAAAAATACTAAAAATAATTAGAAAAAGGACGAAATTAAATGGTTTGAAAAATTTTATTGAAAAACATAGTTATTTCTAATTGACATTGATTATCAAATTGTGTTACTCTTATATCAGAAAAAATTGAAAGTGAGGAGTACAATGATATTTAAAAACAAAAAAGTAAAAACAGCTATGGCTGCATTAGCAATTTTAACAATATTTGGGGGGAGCATAAGTAGTTCATATGCAGCTGAACTAACTAACGCACAAAGTGCTGTTGTAGCAAGTCAACAAAGAATAGACTTAGATACAACTTTCAAAAAAGATAATTCAGATGAAGCATCTTCTGCAAATAGTTACCTACAAGACAGCTACTTAAAAGTAGAAAACGGAAAAAGATATATGGTTTTAGAATTAGGATCTGGAGATTTAATGAAATCTGTAGTACCTACTATAAATGGTCAAGAAATAAAATACGAAAATGAATTAAATGAATCAACTAAAGTTAGAACTATTACTTTCGAAATATCTTCTTTAAATGATGATATAAGAATAAAATTCCAAATAAATCCATTTGGTAACTTTATAGTAAATGCTACTGCTAGAGTAGATGCTAAAATATCAACAGGTTCAACTGAGGACAAAGACGATACAGTTACTAGTCCAACTCAAAAACCACAACAACCAGAACAACAACCAGAGCAAAAACCTGAAGAAGATAAAGATAACAAAGACGATAAAGAAGATAAAGACGACAAAGAAGAAGACAAAGATGATAAAAATGACAATGTAGATAACGGAAACAATGGAAACAACAACGGAAACAATTCAAACGGATCTACATCAGATAAAAATGACAACAACTCATCAAATGGAACATATAAAAATGGTCATTATCAAGTAAAAAATGTTGTTATATTAGACAATCCAGTAGGATATTCAATGGTTAGAGGAATCTTAAACGAAACTAGTAACGTTGAAATAAAAGATGGAAAATACTACTTAACATTAGAAATAGGACAAAGTAGTTTAATGAAAAATATAGTTATAAAAGCTAACTCAAAAACTTTAAGCTATACAAAAACAAACGTTGGAAATGATACTATAAGAATAAAAGTTGAAATACCAAGTTTATCAACAAAACTTAACATAAGTACATATGTAGATGCAATGAGCAAAACAGTTGATTTCGATGTTAAATTAAACGAATCTACATTAAAATTTGTAAGTGCTAACCAAGAAGGTCAATTACCAGAAAACAACAACCAAGGTACTATACCAGGTGGCGGAAACACAGGTGGAGGATCAAATGATTCAAACTCTGGTTCAAATGATACAGTAGTTGGAGATACTGCTACAAAAGGTAAACTTTATACTATACAAAATAAAGTAGTTCACCAAAACGAAACTGGTAGAGAAATGGCTAGAAAATATTTAAACCAAACTTCTAAAGTAGAAGATATAGATGGACAACTTTACTTAACACTTACATTCACAGGTACAAACTTAATGAACAACCATAAATTCTATGTAAATGGTTCATTAGTAAGCCATCAAGTAACTGCATCTTCTTCAACTAGCAAAAGCTACAGATTTAAAATAAGCTCATTAAAAGATGATATAAAAGTAAGTGCATACATAATACCAATGAGCAGATCAGTTGAATTCGGTGTTCAATTATTAGAAAGCACTTATACATTTGTAAAAGATATAGATGGATCAGGAAGTAGCTTACCACAAACAGGTAGCGTAATAAACGCAGAATCAATGTTAGCTGGTGGTAGTTTAATAACTGCATTAGGTGCATTTATAGGAAGAAGAAAAAGAAAGTAGGACTTAAGCATGAAAATTTTAAAGCATTTATTTACTATATGTTTGACTATACTTTGTTTAACTAATGTAGCATTTGCTGCAGGAAATGAAGATATAGAACCAGGATTATACAACATACAAAACGACGTTTATCATGAACAAGAAATTGGAATGACAATGGCGAGAACTTATTTAGATGAGACTATGCAACTTGAAGTAGTAGGTGACGGAACTTACAACTACATAATAGGATTTAGTGGAACTGAATACATGAACAATCACAGATTTACAGTAGATGGTAAACCTGTAGAAAATGTAGAAACTGTTGAAGAAGGTGCTTCAACTGTTAAATTAAAATTTAACGTTGATTCATTAGATTCAAAGATCCAAACTCAAATATATGTTGACGCTATGGGAAGAGACGTTGAATTTGATATAATACCTAATTTCGATACTTTAGAACTTGTTGAAAAATACGAAGTAGAAGAAGAAGAGGAAGAAGTTGAAGCTACAAATACTGAGAATAAAGAATCAAATAATGATGCTGAAAAAACTCAAGACAAAGCTAAAGAATCTAAATCTTCTACACCTGTAATAATAGCAGGAGCAGTAGCTGTAGTAGCAGTTGTTGCGGGAATAGTAGTATTTAATAAGAAGAAAAAATAGATGCGAAAAAAATTAAGTATATTTTTAATCATTGTGGGATTATTAATGATAATAATCCCGCAAGGATTAAGGTATTATTCAAAATATGTTGAAAACAACAGTATAGATAAGTTCAAACAAGAAATAAAACAAGCTGAAGTAAAACAAACTTATGAACCTGGAGAAGAAATCGCAATTATGAGGGTTAATTCAGTAGGTTTGGAAACAGTAATCGTAGAGGGCACAGATAATAAGTATCTAAAATATTATGCATGTCACTTTGAAGGAACTGCTATGCCAGGAGAAGAGGGCAATTTCTCTGTTGCAGGACATAGTAGTTATTTGTATAACCAAGTATTTAACGAACTACACAAAGTAAAAATAAACGATGAAATAGAAATTGAAACTACAAAGGGCATATTTAAGTATAAGATAACAGAAAAATTTGATACAGAGGCTGAAAATACTTCAGTACTTACCCAAGATATGAGTAAAAAAGAGATAACTTTAGTTACTTGTACAAATGGTGGTAAAAAAAGACTTATTATTAAAGGAGAAATTATGGAGTAATTTCTCTTAAATTTTGGCAAATAAGGATAAATTAAATATCATAAAGATAAAAAAGCCAAAATATGGATTTGAAAATTATTTAAATTTATATAAATGACAATTAAAGAGAATTAAAAAAGACAGTATTGTGATATAGGAAATGAGGACGAGAAGTTGAAAAAGATTTTAAGTTTAATATCTATTTTAATGGTTACTTTTTCTGTAGTTGGATGTTCAAGCAGTAATACAGATAGCGCTAGTTCAGAAAATAATTCAGCTAATAAAGGAGATGTAGTTGTAGCAACATCTGTTGCAATAACTCAAATACTTGATAGATTAGATGTAGCAGTTAGCGGTGTTCCAAAAACTAATTACGACCTTCCAGAAAGCGCAAAAGGTGCAACAGAAGTTGGAAGTCCAATGAGTCCAGATATGGAAATAATAAAATCATTAAATCCTACAAGTGTAATATGCGTAGATACACTAGGAAGTGATTATGAAAAACAATTTAAAGAAAATAACATAGACGCTGATTTTTACAACTTAAGCACAGTTGATGGATTAAAAGAAACTGTAACAGCTTTAGGAGAAAAATTCGGAAAACAAGATAAAGCAAATGAAATACTAGATGAAATAAACAAAGTAGAAGAAAAAGTTAATTCTAATAAAAAATCGGATGATAAAATCTTAGTATTATTTGGGGCACCAGGAAGTGTAATGGTTGCAACAGATAAAAGTTATGTAGGAAATTTAGTTGAATTAGCAGGAGGACAAAATATATTCTCAAATGCAGCAACTTCATTTACAACACTTAACTTAGAAGAGATAATAAAATTAAATCCAGATAAAATACTAGTTATGACTCATGCTGATCCAGAAGTTGCAAAAAAAGCAGTATCAGATGAGTTAAGCAAAGAACTATGGCAAAATGTAAATGCAGTTAAAAATAACGATATAACTTATTTAGAAAATGGTTATTTCGGTATGAGTGCAAACTTACAAATAGTTGAGGCTGTAGAAAAATTAGGAGATATATTATATGAGTAGAATAGAAACACATACTTTAAGTAGTTCTAAAAAAATATGCATGATACTTGGTACAGTTTTTATTTTATTGATTACAATATTAATATCTTTAAGAATAGGTAGTTTAGACATTTCAATCAAAGAATTACTTGAGGGAATGTTCTTAAATAGACAAAGTAACAACTTTTTAATTATTAAAGACCTTAGAATGCCGAGAGTTCTAAGTGCTGTTTTAATCGGTGGAAATCTTGCAGTAGCAGGTGCACTTTTACAAACTACTATGAAAAATCCACTAGCTGATCCTGGGATAATCGGTATATCATCAGGAGCTAGTTTAGCATCAATAGCTGTAATGGTGTTATTTTCACAATTTATAAAATACAAACTTATATTAGCTTTTATAGGTGGTATAGTAGCTGCTTGTCTTGTATATTTAATAGGAGAAGACAAGGGATTCTCACCAGTTAGAATAATTTTAGCCGGTGTATGTGTAAACTCAATCTTAAATGCATTATCATCAATGATGACAGTATTTAATAGTTCAGGAGTTTCAACTATACAAACTTGGCTTTTAGGAAGTTTAGTAAATGTAACTTGGTCAGATTTTAGAATATTAGCTTGTTATACAGTAGCAGGGCTTGTATTATGCTTATCAGTTATAAAATGCTGTGACCTTATGGGTCTTGGCGATAAAACAGCTCAAAGTTTAGGGTTAAATGTAAATAAAGTTAGAGTATTAATAACTTTTGTAGCAGTATTTTTAACAAGTATATCTACAGGAGTTGGTGGTGTTATATCATTTGTCGGACTTGTAATACCACATATATGTAGATTCTTAATAGGATCTAGTCATAAATTCTTAATACCATTTAGTTATGTTATGGGAGGATTTTTACTTCTTGTAGCAGACACAATATCTAGAAATATATTTAGACCTTACGAGATACCAGTAGGGGTAACAATGTGTTTAATAGGTGGTCCATTCTTTATTTATATACTTAGAAGGAGCAAAAGATAATGGTTAAGTTAGAAAATATAAGTTTTTCTTATAATAAAAAACAAGAATTTATAAAAGATTTATCATTAGAATTTAAAAGTGGAGAAGTTACCACTATCCTTGGACCAAATGGAAGTGGAAAAAGTACACTTTTACATATGATATCTACTTACTTAAAACCTAAGTCTGGAAAAATATATTTAGGAGATAAAGACTTAGGCAAGTTAAAACAAAAAGAAATTGCAAAATATATATCATGTGTATATCAAGAAAATGAAGCACCAGATGATATAACTGTTAGAGACTTAGTTGCATTTGGTAGAACTATATATCCAAATGTTAAAAAAGAAGATAAAGAAGAAAATGAAAGAATGATAGACTTTGCCTTAAAAGCCACAGGTATAGAAGAAATACAAGATAAAAAAGTAGTTAATTTATCGGGTGGACAAAAGCAAAGAGCATTTATAGCAATGTCGCTTGCACAAAATACAGGCGTATTACTTCTTGATGAGCCTACAACTTATCTTGATATTTACCATCAAATAGAGATACTAGAAGTAGTAAAAACTCTAAACGAAAAGTACAATATTACGATAATAATGGTTTTACATGATTTAAACCAGGCTATAAACTATAGTCATAATATCGTAATTATGAAAAATGGGAAATTAATAAAGCAAGGTAGATCACAAGAAGTTCTAGATGAAGATACTATAAAAGATGTATATAACGTAACAGGATATATACATAAACAAGATGAAGAGGTATACTTTATACCTAAGCAAATTTGTTAGATTATAATTTATATAATCTCATCTAATATTAATATAAAATATTTTAAACAAGGATGCTTATATAGGCATTCTTGTTTTACTAAATAGGTAATTTCCAAATATTTCAAATTAGGGGGAGAGATATGTTATCTCTAAAAAAAATAGGGCTTATAGCTCTTGGAACAATTTCATTAGCAATAGGAATAATAGGAATATTTTTACCTTTAATTCCTACAACACCACTATTACTTTTAACATCTTACTGTTATATAAGTAGTAGTGAAAAATTAAGCGAAAAATTCATGAATACAAAAATTTACGATAAATACGTTAGAAACTTCCACGAAAAAGGTGGAATGACTTTAAAAGGTAAATTAATGCTTACTATACCAGTATCATTACTTTTACTATTTATGTTTATAACTATTAAAAGCCCAATAATGAGAGTAGTTATTGTAGTTATGTGGGTTACAAAAGTTGTATTCTTTACAAAAATGAAGACGATAAAAATCGAAGAGGTGTAAAATGTTTAAAAAGAGATTATTAGAACTATGCAATAGTTCTAAAAAATGGATTGCTATGACAGTTCTAATGAACTGGATATCAATTATATGTAACATATTAGTTATCCTATTTATAGGAAATACAATAGATAGTTTAATAAAATCAGAATTAGAAATAAATTACTTAAGAGATGGTCTTTATATAGGATCACTTTTAGTAATAAGATTCTTAGCAAATTATTATTCAACAAGATTCTCACTTAACTCATCAAGTGAAGTTAAAAAAATATTAAGAGAAAAAATATATGAAAAATTATTAAATATAGGTGTAAATTACAATAAATTTATATCTACATCATCAGTAGTACAAATAGGTGTTGATGGTGTTGAGGCGTTAGAAATATACTTTGGTAGATTTTTACCACAATTATTCTACAGTGCATTAGCTCCACTTACATTATTTGTAGTAGTATCATTTATAAGCTTTAAAGTAGCATTAGTATTATTAATATGTGTACCTTTAATACCGCTTACAATAATGGCAGTTATGAAAATAGCTAAAAAATTATTAAGCAAATACTGGGGTGTATATACTAATTTAGGTGATTCATTCTTAGAAAATCTTCAAGGTCTTACTACTTTAAAAATATTTGACTTAGATGAAGAAAAAAATAAAGAGATGAATGAAGATGCAGAAAACTTCAGAAAAATAACAATGAGAGTTTTATTAATGCAGTTAAATTCAATAACAATAATGGATTTAGTTGCTTACGGTGGTTCAGCAATAGGTATATTAATAGCTATAAGCCAATTTAGAAATGGGATAATAACTCCTGGTGGGCTTTTAATTATAATACTTTTAAGTGCAGAATTCTTCTTACCGATGAGACTTTTAGGTTCACTATTCCACGTTGCTATGAATGGTATATCAGCAAGTGATAGAATATTTGACTTACTTGATATAGAAATAGAAGAAAAACCATCTTTAACTGAAGAACAAATGAAATCTCTTGAAAATATAGATATAAAATTAGAAAATGTGTCTTATAGCTATGACAAGAAAAGAACAATATTAGAAGATATAAATATAGACATAAAAGAAAAACAAACTGTTGCGTTTGTCGGAGAAAGTGGTTCGGGAAAAAGTACAATCACTAGCTTACTTCTTAAAATAGACGAAGTAGATAAAGGTGCTATAACATTTAACGGAATTAACTTAAACGACATACCATTTGATGTATTAAATAAAAAAGTTGGATTTATAAACCACAACGCTTATATATTCAACACAACAATAAGAGAAAATATAAAAATTGGTAAAAAAGATGCTACAGATGAAGAAATCTATGCAGTATTAAAAGAAGCAAACTTAGATAGCTTCGTTAAAAACCTTCCAAACAAATTAGATACAAAAGTTGGAGAAGGCGGAAACTTACTTTCTGGTGGACAAAAACAAAGACTTTGTCTTGCTAGAACAATAATCAAAAACCCAGATATCTATATATTCGACGAGGCTACTTCAAACATAGACGTAGAAAGTGAAGAGAAGATTTGGGAAAGTATAGAAAAAATATCTAAAGATAAAACAGTTATAATAATTTCACACAGATTATTAAACGTTAAAAATGCAGATACAATCTACATGTTAGAAAATGGAGTAATAGCTGAAAGCGGAAACCATAACGAGCTTATGCTAAAAGGCGGAGTATATAAAAACTTAGTAGATCACCAAAATGATTTAGAAAACATATACAGCGAATTAGAAAGTAAAAACTTAGAAAAAACTTCAGATGAAATCGAGGTGATATAGTATGAATAAAGAGAGACAATCAGGATTTAAAATAATGTTAAGACTTATCAAAGTCTTAAAACCACTTGCACCAATAATGATGATAACTATATCATTCGGTATATTAGGATTTTTAGCTGCAACTGCAATAACATCATTTGGGATGGTTGCAGGAGCAGATATATTAGGATTTAATGTAGGTATGAGTGCCTCTACTGCTATAAAAATAGTTATAGCTTGTGCAATACTTAGAGGTATACTTAGATTTATAGAGCAGTATTCAGGTCACTTTATAGCCTTTACAATACTTGCAATATTAAGAGATCAAGTTTTTAAAGCGTTAAGAAAATTAGCTCCAGCAAAACTTGAATCAAAAGAAAAAGGTAGTTTAATATCTATAATAACAAGTGATATAGAATTATTAGAAGTATTTTATGCTCATACAGTAGCACCAATAGCTATAGGTGTAGTTACATCAGCTATAATAGCTTGTGTATTATTTAGTATAAACCCAGTATTTGGGGCATTATCAGTAGTATTTTATCTAATAGTAGGATACTTTATACCAGTATTCTCATCAAAATTTGCTAAACAAGGTGGGGTTGAATATAGAGCTGCATTTGCAGATTCAAACTCATACTTCTTAGAAAGTTTAAATGGTATAAAAGAAATACTTTTATTTGATAAAGGTGAAGATAGAAAAAATGCTATAAACGAAAATAGTGAAAACTTACACGAGAAAATGGGTGTAATAAAAGGTCATGAGGGAATAATAAGAGCTTTCACTGATATAGTAATAATGATAGCAATACTTACATTCTTATTTGTAAGTATAGAGTTAAATAAACAAGGTCAAATAACAATAGGACAAGGATTAGTTGCAATAGTAACTCTTGCAAGTTCATTTGGACCAGTTGTTGCACTAAGCAACTTATCAAACAACTTAATTCAAACATTTGCATGTGCACAAAGACTATTTGATATATTAGACGAAGTGCCAGTAGTTGAAGATGTAGAAGGTGAAATAGAACTTTCTTCAAAAGATATAAAAGTAGATAATATAAGCTTTGATTATGAAAATAGAGAAAATATATTAAAAGACTTATCACTTGATATTAAAAAAGGTGAAAAAGTCGCTATAATAGGTGAGAGTGGATCTGGTAAGAGTACACTTCTTAAATTAATGATGAGATTCTGGAATGTAAATAAAGGTGAAATCTCAATAGGTGATGAAAACTTAAAAAATATACCTACAAAAACTTTAAGAAAATCTCAAACTCTAGTGAGTCAAGATACATTCTTATTTAACGATACAATATTAAATAACATCAAAATGGGTGATAGAAATGCAAGCTTTGAAGAAGTTGTAGAGGCCGCTAAAAAAGCATCTATCCATGAGTTTATAATGAAACTTCCACAAGGATACGAAACAAATGTTGGAGAATTAGGTGGAAACTTATCATCAGGTGAAAAACAAAGAATGTCTATGGCTAGAGCATTCTTAAGAAATAGTGACATACTTATACTAGACGAGCCTACAAGTAACTTAGATACATTAAATGAGGCAAGTATATTAAAAAGTATAGATGATGAATGTAAAGATAAAACAATAGTAATGGTATCTCATAGAAAATCAAGTAGTGCAATATGCAATAAGAGATACGGATTAGAAAACAAAAAACTTGTACGTATACAATAAATATAGTACTAGATAGAGTTTTATAGTTTAGTAGGCCTGTGATTTATCATACGGCCTACTTTAAATTGAATTTATGAGGAAATGGAAGATAGATATGACTAGAATAGAGAGAGAAAAAAAGATAATAGGTGTAATGGTAGATATATACTGTAAGAAAAAACATAAACACAAAGACGGTTTATGTGAAGAATGTCAAGAATTATTAGATTACAGTAGACAAAGACTAGATAAGTGTAAATTCGGTGAAGAAAAAACTTACTGTCAAAAATGTCCTATACACTGCTATAAAAAAAGTATGAAAGAAAAAGTAAAAGACGTTATGAAGTTCAGTGGTCCTAGATTATTAATATACAGACCAGTTGATTTCTTCAAACATTTAATAGGAAAATAATATAAAATAAAAAATATATACTAATAAAAAGTATCTTTTAGAAATTTGTTTCTTTAAAGGTACTTTTTTTGTATAATAAATAAGATAAGACTTATTTTGGAGGATATAAATATGTATGAAGCTATTATAGCTATATTAATTGGTTTGGATCAAGTAATAAAGCACTGGGCATTGAATTCTTTGAAAGACATGGAAACTGTTCCTGTAATAAAAGAAGAAGCACAATCTGCTTTTAACTTATGTTGAAAATAGAGGGGCAGCCTTTGGTATGTTACAAAATAATCAAACTATATTTATATTAGTGGCAGCTATAGCATCTATTTTTGGACTTTATTACTTACATACTAAAAAAGTGAATAATTTAGGTAAAATAGGTATATTACTAGTTATATCTGGAGCTATAGGGAATTTAATTGATAGAGTTAGATTGGGATTTGTAGTAGATTATTTAGATTTTC
>OLRJ01003140.1_pt1 | contig 11350 bp, 10 predicted proteins | sample 1672741 | NCBI WGS metagenome assembly OLRJ01 (sample SAMEA3136719, study PRJEB25190) | human gut metagenome | biome: human gut; feature: human-associated habitat; material: faeces | place: Austria | collected 2013
TGTATTACTGGATGATTTTGGAACCTGCTGGTTTGATTTTAAAAGCGAAGACCGGTTGGATTTTGAATTTGGGGATTTTCATCAGGAAAATGAATATGAGGTGATGAAGTCAGATAATCATGTGTATCTGATCCACTTTGAGATCGAGAAAGCTTTTCCAAGAAAGTGCATCAGTATGGTATATGACAGGGATACAGAGCAGGTTACTTTATTACATGCACAGCAGGGAAATGAAGATGGAAGCAGCAAGGCAGTTACCCATAAATTCTATTTTGGCGCTGCAAAAAAAGAGGATGGCACATATCCGGAGGGAAGAGCCCACTATACAGAGGATCTGGTGGGAGAGGCGATTGATTTTACATATACCAGTGATTTTACATGGCGACACACCTATCTGCAGCCTCATCTTTACAGATGGCAGCTGGCATCTGCTGGAGAGCTTGGACAGTCCGGTGTGGATAAAGAAGGTGACTGGCAGAATGATTACTGCGATTTTATAAAGATCAACGATCATATTTACCTGTTTTCCTGGATTGAGAAAATTGCATGCACACAGGGAATGTGTCTGGAAAATCTTGACAGAATGTATCATGTAGGCTGCTTCTTTGGGGTTGGACCTGATGGAGGGCCGGAAAATTACACAATGTCAGCTTATGGAAAACCAGCAGTTTACGAAGAAACGATTTCAAGGTAAAATAAGGATAGATACACATAAAAAATTACACAAAGGAGAATTTATTATGGATGAAATCTGTCGCTTTCTGAAAGAATGTGAAACCTATTTTCTGGCTACTGTTGAGGGAGATCAGCCAAGAGTGCGGCCTTTCGGAACCATTGAGATTTTCGAAAACAAGCTGTATTTTCAGACCGGTAAGGCAAAGCCTGTGGCCAAACAGATTATGAAAAATCCAAAGATTGAGATCTGTGGTGTTATAGGTGAAAAATGGCTTCGTTTAACCGGAGAAGCGGTTTTAGATGACCGGGTGGAAGCAAAAAAACATATGCTGGATGCGTATCCGGAATTACGTGGGATGTATGATGAAAATGATGAGAATACAGCGGTATTTTACATTAGAAAGGGGACTGCCAGAATTGATTCCTTTACAGAAGAATCTAAGATTATAGAGTTGGCATAATGCAATCTTAAATATTGGTATCATAAAGGGGCTGTTGCATAATTTAACTGATTATGAAGCAGCCCTAGGGCTATGTAAAAGAGGGGGCATAAATGGGAAGGTTAAAGAACAGATTTATGAAGTTAAGCTTGAAATGGAAGCTGGTGATCGTTCCATACGTTTTTGCTGTCCCATTTACGGCTATACTGATTCTGATTTATGCGGGAGTTGTGCAAAAAGCTTATGAAAAAGAAACAATTTCTTTGCACGAAGCATCTACAAAACAGATTTCAGATACGCTGGAAAATATTTTCAGGAATGCAGAAAATCTTACACTGCATTTTGCTATTGAACCTGACACGTTAATGCTGCTAAAGAAAAAGGATGGAACTATTCCAAGAACTGCGATCAGGCTTATGGTAACGCAGGACTATGTTTGTGATCTGGCTTTTTTCGATAATTATGGAAAAAATGTGTACTATAATTCCTCGGATGCTTCTGTGGAAATTGTTGCACAGGATGGCAGTGACAGACCATTTTCGGATTTTCAGGATAAAAAGAAGATAACTGCATGGGAATTTACTGGAAAGGATTCAAAGCTGCTTTTCGCACACAATAAAACAGATAAGATTAGTCTTTGGAGAAGGATCAATAATCTTGATACAAACCAGCTGCTTGGCTGTGTAGTGCTTACCCTGAACTGTGAGCGTATACAAAAAGATATTTTTGCAGGCTTTAATCAGGAAGAACAGGTATGGCTTCTGGATGAACAGAATCAGCAGATCCTTTTTGCAGGAAGCAGGATTCTGACGAGGGAAGACCTGGAGGATGGTTTGGATCAGGACCATTGTATAAAAAAGAAGGGCAGAAAATACTGTGTAATAAGTAGAAGTCTGGGGGACTCAGGGTTTCAGATCGTAAGGGTTTTCGGACTTCAAAGCGGGCTGCTTACAAAGTCTACATTGTTTACTGCCGGAACAGGTATCCTTCTTTTATCCTTACTTTTGCTTTTTCCAACACTTCTGTTTGCAACCAACATGGTAGTAAAACCGCTGAAAAAGCTGCTTTTATCTATGGATGCCGTGCGTAAAGGAAAGCTGGACACAAAAATAGAATTTTCTTATCAGGATGAGATCGGCGTGCTTGGGGAAGCATTTAATGAGATGACTGAAAATATCCATTTGTTAATGGATCAGACATATGAGCTGGGTTTGAAAGAAAAGGAAGCACAGCTGGAAGCACTTCAGACACAGATAAATCCACACTTTTTATATAATATCTTGGATACGATCAGGTGGAAAGCTATTCAGTGCCAAAGCAGCGAGATAGCCAATATTGCTTTGGCTATCGGGCAGATGTACAGGATCATCTTAAATAATGGATGCTCTATGATACCGATTCTGCTGGAAAAAGAACTGATTGAAAATTATCTGTATCTTCAGAGGGTACGGTTTAAAGAACGGCTGGAGTATCTGGTAGAATTTGGAGACAATCTGGAGGGAGTGATCATTCCAAAACTGATCATTCAGCCTTTTGTTGAAAACGCAGTTGTCCATGGATGCAAGAACTGTTATGCCCCGGTATTGGTAAAGGTTACGGCCTGTTTAACAGAAGATGGAATGTTGAACATTCAGGTGATAGATGATGGAGCAGGGATTGCGTTGGAAAAACTGGAAATGATCCACAGATCATTGAAATCAGAAAAGCAGGATGGAAATCTATTTGCTGTTACAAATGTGAATGAGCGGCTGAAAATATTATACGGAGCAGATTACAGTTTGGAGATATCCGGAGCAGAGGATGAAGGGACTGTTGTGACAATCCAGATAAAATATGGGAAGGGGAGTAAAAATGGTACGTCTGCTGATTATTGATGATGAAGAAGAGATCTGTGAAGGTATGAAAAATGGTATTGACTGGAATCATAACGGGATTGAAGTTGTTGGTACCTGCAGGGATGGCATTTCCGCAGAAGAAGCAATCGTTGATCTTTTACCTGATATTGTGATGATGGATATTGAAATGCCTGGGAAAAGTGGTTTGCAGGTTATTTCAGAAATACGTTCCATGAACCTGAATGTGGGGTTTATCATTTTAAGCGGATGGGATAAGTTTGAGTATGCCAGACAGGCGATAGAATATGGGGTGATCAATTATTTATTGAAACCCTGTGGAAATGAGGAAATCCTTCAGTCCGTATTTCAGGCTATCCGGAAGATCAAAAGCAAAAACAATCACAAATTCGGAAGCTGGGATACACAGAATATTCTTTCGTATCCGGTAAAAGAGGAACGGAATATATTGGAGTGTCTGGAAAATCAGCGATTTTTACAGCTTGACCACGGACTTCATGCATTTGTAGATGCAGTATGTGAAAAGAATGGATTGCTTGAAAATCAGATCTGTTGCTGCGTAATGCTCCAGATGGAAATCAACAGGCTTTTGATTGAATATGGGCTTGTAATTGAAGTGGATATGATGGCGAACAATTCTATTCAGGATAAAAATCAGCTTTTTAAGCATGTGCAGGCATTTGCAGGGCAGGCTGTGGAGTACCTTTCAAAAAGACGGGAAGGAAATGCATATGCTGCAAACGCAAAAAGAATCATTGAAAAAAGGTATGCAGATGATCTGAATCTGGAGCAGATCGCTGGTGAAATAGGAATCAGTCCGGCATATCTTAGCAGCATTTTCAAGAAACAGACAGGTATTGGCATCTCCCAGTATATAAACTATACACGTATTGCACATGCTAAGAAACTGCTGGAATCAGGGAAGATGGTGTATGAGGCGGCAGAACTGGTGGGAATCAAAGATGTGAAGTATTTCTCTCATGTATTCCGGAAAATTGCAGGACAGTCAGCAGTTTCCTACAGGAATAACTGCAGCCATTAAAAAAAGTTCCGGGGATACGATCCCCAGAACCCAAAGTGTCTATATGATGTAATGAAGCAGTGCATACTGCCCAGTCTAACCTTTCCTGGGGAATTTAAGTGTGGTGGTGAATATAGCGGTGAGAGTGATGATTGATTATAAGAAAAAGAAATAGTATAATACTTTGTATGAAAAGTAGAGTTATTCGGATTACAATATGAATTAGTGAGGGATGCATATTGAGTGAAAATAAGAAAGCAAAATTACAGATTCGTAATAGTACTGTGGACTTCCTTATATTTACGAAGGATGCTCACGAGGAAGGCATTGAGGTTCGGGTTCAAGATCAGGATGTATGGTTGACACAGAAGGCAATTGGCCAGCTTTTTGAGGTGGACAGAAGTGTTGTTACCAAGCATTTGAAAAACATATATGGAAGTGGTGAATTACCAGAGGATTCAACTTGTGCAAATTTTGCACAAGTTGCAGATAATGGAAAAACCTATCAATATAAGTTTTATTCATTGTCAGCTATAATTGCCGTTGGGTATCGTATTAATTCCGGGAGGGCGACTCAGTTTCGGCAATGGGCGACGAAAGTATTGGATACTTTTACCAAGCAAGGTTATGTTTTGGATAAGAGCAGATTGATTAACGGTCAGATTTTTGATGAGGATTATTTTGCTCATTTAATATCTGAAATACAGGAGATCAGAGCCAGTGAGCGTCGTTTTTATCAAAAGATTACAGATATCTATGCTACTGCGATTGCAAAATCCTTTGCGGAAAGTGAGTTTGAACAATATCGTGTTATTCAAGACCATTTATATCAAAGTGATTTCGACCGTCTTATAGCGGCCACTCCTTGTTTTTGCCAACAGGATATATTATAATGCTTTCAAAGGCCGGTGATGTCCGGCATACAAAAGAGGGAAGAGGGGCGGCCATGAAGAAAACAGTTACCATATGTTTTACCAACAACAAAGGGGGAAGCGGTAAATCCACCACATGCTCCAATGTGGGAGCGGCGATGGCACGGGCAGGCAAAAAGGTGCTGCTGGTGGATGGAGACATGCAGCTGAATCTGTCCCTGTCCTTTTTCTCAGAGGAAAAAGTGCTGGAAATGGCAGCAGGTGAGCTGAATTTGTACCACGCCATTGGAGGTCAGAAGGATCTGACAGATTATATTGTGCATACCCCATATGAGGGGCTGGATCTGATCCCTTCTTCTACCCAGATGAGTTCCATTGAGTATGAGCTTTTTACAAAATGGCAGAGGGAATTTATCCTGAAAAAATGTTTGCAGAAGATCAAAGCAGCAGGGACTTATGATTATATCCTGATTGATGCACCACCTACACTGGGAGGCTGGGTGATGAATATTTTGTGTGCTTCAGACCGGGTGCTTGTACCGGTAGAGGCAAGCCCGTGGGGGATGTTTGGACTGGCCAATATGTTTGATTTTCTGGATGAAGTAAAGGAGATCGCACCGGAGCTTCAGGTGCTGGGGATCGTGATCACCAAGGCAGACACAAGAAAAGCATATTTTAAACAGACGCTGGAGACCTTAAAGGATATGGACGGGATCCGGCTGTTGGATTCTGTGATCCGGGTGGACAGCTCCATTGAGTGGGCGCAGGATGCCAGTGCCCCGGTGGTAGAGTTTAAGAAAAGCAGCAGAAGTGCAAAAGAATATACAGAACTTGCAGAGGAGGTAATGAATCGTGTCAGTAGGTAAAGCAAGCATTCAAAGGGCAGCAGCTAAAAACACAGCTGAAGCAAAAACAACAAAAGCAGCAACAAAAACAGCAAATAAAACAGCAGCCGGGAAAACAACAGGGCGAGCTGCTGCAAAGGCAGCACCAAAGGAAGTAACACAGTCTGTGGTAACCCCTATGGATTCCCAGGAAATGCAATTAAAATTTCTTTCAGGCAACAGGCCGGCAGAAGAGGGAAAGCCTGTAAAGATCGCAGAGGACCTGCCGGTTTATCTGCTCTGATAATAATTTGGGTTAATATAGCTTTTTACAATATAAACTGTCTCAGATTTTTTGAGAATCCTGTGGCATGATGTATTCAGAATATCCTGCTCTGGAAAGAGAAAAATCAAAAAAGTGATATTCAAAAAGAAAATAATTTATAGCATTTGTCTTTTTGAAATCCTAAAATGATTTTATCAAAAAGGAGGTTCTGTTTATATGAAGAAAAGAATAATCGCAGTGGCTGCATTATTGGCCTGCTCCACACTTTTGGGAAGTGTTCATGTGTATGCAGAGGAAAATGAAAAGAATATTGTTGAAACAGCATACGGAAAAGTTCAAGGTATCAACAGTACGGATGAAACTTATGAGAATGTTGTAGAGTTTCGTGGAATTCCCTATGCAGCACCGCCGGTGGGTGATTTGCGCTGGAAAGCACCTGTAGATCCGGAAAAATGGGATGATGTACTTGTGTGCGACACTTACAAAGATATTCCTATGCAGGTATTGGGTGGAGCAGAGGTGGAACCATATAAATCGGATATTTATTACGATGGAGTTCCTGAAATGAGTGAAGACTGTCTGTATCTGAATGTAATGACAACAGAAGATTCACTTTCTTCTACAGAAAAGAAACCGGTATATGTCTGGTTCCATGGAGGTGGACTGAACAGCTGCTATACCTTTGAGCCGGAAGGAAATGGAGAAGCTTTTGCAAAGAACGGAATCGTTGTGGTAACAGTGGAACAGCGTCTTGGCGTCTTTGGGTATCTGTCATTGCCACAGCTTACTGAGGAACAGGGGCAGAGCGGAAATTATGGTCTGATGGACCAGATTAAAGCAATGGAATGGATCAAAGAGAATATAGCTAACTTTGGTGGAGACCCTGAGAATATAACTGTTGGCGGACAATCCGGCGGTACCACGAAGGCAATGGCAATGACTGCTTCTCCTAAAATGGATGTGAAAGTTGATAAATTGATCCTGGAAAGCGGCTTAAAGTACAATATGGAATTCCAGACTCAGGAAAGTGCTGAAGAAACAGGAACTGCATATCTGGGAGATCTGGGGCTTGATGAAAGTGCCACACTTGAGGATCTGAGAAACGTGGATGCTGAAAAACTGATCGACAGTACCAGCTCCAATTATCCGGGAAGCATGAATCTGGATGGTTTGTATGTCACCTATGAAAGCATTCAGGATTCTATTAATGACGGAGCTTTTGATGAGGTTTCTATATTGTCCGGAACAAATCTTGGCGAGGGAAGCTATCCGAAGGTATCCACAGCAGATGATTTCTATGCTCAATATAAAGAAGCTCTTGGTGATTTGTATGACCAGTACGATTTTGAAAATCTGGTAAAGGTTGATGACAATACAGCAGCTATGGTCAGCCGTCAGTTAGGAACTTATGGCCTTGGCACAAATGTCAGCAGAAGCCTTATGGTTAACAGACTGTACGGAAAAATGATGTCAGAAAGAACAGATGGAAAAGTTGCAAACTATACATACTTATTCAGCCACGCTACACCTGAGAGCATTACAGATTTAGGAACGGACAGAGGCTGGGCTAACCAGTGGGCATGGCATACAGGTGAAATGTGGTATGCATTTAATTCTCTGCGTGAGGGCGTTCCGGCGGTAAGACAGTGGACTGACTGGGATTATGAGCTGGCAGAAAAAATGAATCAGTATTGGTCAAACTTTATCAAAACCGGAGATCCGAATGGAGACGGACTTGCATACTGGCCAGTGGCAGATGAAAATATGGGATATATTCAGTTAGGAGACGGAATCAGTACACATGAAGATGAACTGACAGATCTGGAAAAACTGATGATGGATTATACAACCAGCTATTTCAATTTTCCTGCAGCTGAATAATAATAAACAGACTATTACTCACAAGTAAGGGCTGCCGGAAAGCAGGCAGTTCTAAAACAGGGAGGGTGTGACTTGCACTGAGTCACATCCTCCCTAAATTTGTTAATTGATGCCGCAGCTGTATTTTACGATCAGCAGTTCTACGCTTAAGGTATCCTGAAGACGTCCGGTTTTAACAGCTTCTTCTGCATCTACAAAATCAGCTACTGCCTGTTGAAGCTCATCCAGGGAATAGGACCGGGCGCAGGCAAGGATCTTCCGGACAACAAAGGCCGGAACACCAAGGCGGGAAGCCATTTCTGCCTGTGCCAGCCCTTCCTGTACAAATTGTTTTGCTAGAAAAAGCTGCCGGAACTGTTTCGCAAGAAGAAACAGGATCCGCATAGGAGGTTCCTTCAGGGTGAGCAGGTCATAATAAAGATCAAGAGCCTTTTTCTGGTTCTTATCGGCTACTGCCTGTACCATATCAAAGATCTTATTCTGGGTACGCGTCACACACACTGCCTCAATATCAGCTGCTGTAACAACATCCCTGCCGCTGGTGTAATTGATCAGCTTTTCCAGTTCCATGCGGAGATTCCCCATATCAGCTCCTGTTTTTGTGAGAAGCAGTTCCATGTCACGCTGGGTGATCTTTTTTCCTTCTTTGCCAAGAAGGCCGGCAGCCCAGCGCATCAGGGTTTTCTCATCCTGTGGGAGAAATTCACAGATCCGGCCAGCAGCTTTGACCGCCTTGTACATCCGGCTTCGTTTATCTACTTCGGACTCTGCGAATATGAGACAGAGATAATCAGGCAGGGATTTCATATAATCTGCCAGCTCGTCACATTTGTTTTTGAAAAATCCGGTATCTTCCAGAAGGATCACTCTCCGGTCAGCAAAAAAAGGCATGGTTTCGCATAAGTCGATCAATTCTTTTATTTCAATCCCTTTTCCTTCAAAACGGGTAAAATTCATGGTGTCCCCATCAGGGTTCAGTGCTTTTACCAGATTGTGCTTGTACTGCTGCTTCAGGTAGGCTTCGGCTCCGTAAAGCAGATATGCAGGTTTGAAATTGCCTGATTTAATATCTTCCTGAATATTTTTCAAAATAGTTTCTCCTACTGAAAAAGGCAGCCGCTGACGGTGCGACTGCCATATTTTCACTTATAAGCTTATAACTAAAAATAAAATTCTCTATTAACCGATGCTATTAACGGCTTTTGTTAAACGGGAAACTTTTCTAGCGCAGTTGTTCTTGTGGTAAACACCTTTGGATGTTGCTTTGCTGATAGTAGAAATAGCCTCTGTAAGTGCTGCCTCTGCTGCTGCTTTGTCCTTCTGTGCGACTGCTGCATCTACCTTTCTGATGGAAGTCTTAACAGCAGATTTGATGGATTTGTTTCTCGCAGCTTTAGTTCTTGTAACTAAAATTCTTTTCTTTGCGGATTTAATGTTAGCCAATTCGTACACCTCCAATTCCTAGATAATCGTGAAAATATTTTCTTTCATAGAAACAGACACGGGCGCCTCTATGAAACATGCTTATATAGTTTAGTATATTTACCATGGAATGTCAATACATAATTCAGGAAAAAGGAGAAAAAATATAGTATGATGGCTACTGTAAAAGGTCTGGATCCATATGGTGGATTGACCGTAAGTGAATGAAAGACGGTAGAACCGTAATTAAAGATATTTCAAAGGAGGAGTACATGTTGGGCGATTATAAGATCCGCACGGACCTGGCATTAGAGGCGAGAGAACGGTTTGATGAAAAAAATGTGGAATTGCGGGGAGTGGAAGTGAAGGAAACCTATGACCAGGAAAAGGAAATCCGGACAACGGTTGTGAAAATCTTTACGGAAAACGGAGCAAAGGCCATGGGACGTCCTCAGGGCAACTACATTACTATAGAAGCACCTAATCTATCTTCGCCGGACGAAGGTTATCACAGGGAAGTGTCAGAAGAGATCGCAGCCCATCTGACTCAGCTGATCAATCTGAAAAAAGAGCAGTCCATTCTGGTGGTAGGCCTGGGAAATCAAAACATTACAGCAGATGCTCTTGGTCCGCAGGTGGTGGGAAATCTTCATATGACAAGGCATATTATCAGGGAATACGGACTGATGGGACTGAAAAATGAAAAGCTGCACAGGATCAGTGGGATCATTCCAGGAGTGATGGCCCAGACAGGTATGGAAACCTGGGAGATCATCCAGGGAATCGTATCGGCCACAAATCCGGATGTGGTGATCGCAATTGATGCACTGGCAGCAAGAAGCACGAAAAGACTTAACAGGACAATTCAGATCACAGATACCGGAATCAGTCCGGGATCCGGAGTAGGTAATCACAGAGTGGGGCTTTCAAAAGAAAATCTTCATGTGAAAGTGATCGGGATCGGTGTTCCCACTGTTGTGGATGCAGCCACGATTGTTTACGATGCTATGTCTCATCTGCTGGAGACTTTGGAAGAAACAGAACAGAAGGAATTTCTGGAAGAAATTATTTCGCCTCATCTCCATACCATGTTTGTAACGCCCAAGGATGTGGATGAAACTGTAAGATATCTGGGATTTACCATTTCTGAAGGACTGAATATGGCTTTTGCACAGCAGGAATAAAAGATGAAAATCATAACTGCCGATTTTGCTTCATAGGATAGCATAAAGAGGTGGTTCGGTGACAAAATTCCAGAAGGGGTTCTGCGTTATTTTATGTCTGTGTTTCTTTCTGGTTCTGGCAGTAATGCCAGAGCCTTTTTCCCGTCTGGAAAATATATACCGGCAGTTTCCTATTTATCGTTTTGCAGAACAAAAAGCCAGGGATACATATCTGGAAGCAGACTGGCGGACAGAAGAAAAACTGATAGAAGAAAATGCAGAATATGTGGGACAACTACTGGAATCAACTCAGGCACAGCAGACAAAGGAACCACAGGTAACAGAATTCCCACAGATGACGGAGAAACCACAGGTAACAGAGTTTCCACAGATGACAAAGGAACCACAGGTAACAGAATTTCCGCAGATGACAGAGAAACCCCAAATCACAGAGAAATTACAGGTTGCAGAACCTCCGCAGATGACAGATTCCCTGCAGGTGGCAGAAGCTGTGCAGCCCCATCCTGTGATCGACCTTTCACCGGAAAAGCTGGCAGATAAAAACTATCTTTTGGAACATTTTTTTGTGGTAGATGCAGCTACAACGGCAGAGGCGGCTTCCCTGAATGCAGCCGAATATCTGGCAAAGGATATGACACTTAAGCCGGAAAAAGATCAGCCGCAGATATTGATTTACCACAGCCATTCCCAGGAAACCTTTGCAGATTCAAGAACAGGAGAAGAAGCAGATACAGTGGTTGGAGTAGGAGATTATCTGACAGAAATCCTGGAGCAAAAGTATGGCTATCAGGTAATCCATGTAAGGGAGCATTTTGATGTGATAGGCGGAGAAATCGACAGAAGCCGGGCATACGATTTTGCCAGAGAATATGTGGAAAAAGTGCTGGAGGAG
>OLRJ01003147.1_pt1 | contig 11323 bp, 10 predicted proteins | sample 1672741 | NCBI WGS metagenome assembly OLRJ01 (sample SAMEA3136719, study PRJEB25190) | human gut metagenome | biome: human gut; feature: human-associated habitat; material: faeces | place: Austria | collected 2013
CGCCGCAGCCGGCGAGGGCCGCGCTGCCGGCGAGGGCGCCGAGGGACAAAACGAAGTTGCGACGTGAGATGCTGGCCATGGTGTTCTTCTTTCTACGAAAACAATCGAATGAGGTAATGGGGCAAGAAGCGCTGTGCTTTTGCTTGTCTTAGATCTCGGAACCGAACCACTCGATCTCGAGCTCCTTGATGGAGCCGTCGTCCTCGAGCTCGGCGAGCGCGGCGTTGATGGCCTCGGTCAGGCCGGCGTTGTCCTTGGAGACGACGATGCCGTACTGCTCGCCCGTCGGGATCTCGATGGAGACCTGGCAGTCGGTGAAGGAGTTCGAGCAGAGGTACTTCATCACGGGCAGGTCGGCGGCAGCGGCGTCGTAGAGGCCGGTCTGGACGCCCGTGACGGCGGCCACGGGGTCGTCGAGCGACTTGATGGTGGCCTTGGGGAGGTTCTCCTGCGCCCATGCCTCGCCGGTGGTGCCGGCCTGGCAGGCGATGGTCACGTCCTCGGCGTTGAGGGAGTCGGCGTCGGCGCGCTCGGCGCCCACCTTGGTGACGACGCCCTGGTTGGAGTCGACGTAAGGATCGGTAAAGTCGATCTCCTGCTTGCGCTCGTCGGTGATAGTGAAGTTCGAGACGCCCACGTCGGCCTTGCCGCCCTGCTTGATGAGGGGAATGATGCTGTCGAACTTCATCGCCGGGAGGTACTCGCACTCGAGGCCGAGCTTCTCGGCGACCTTCTTCATGAGATCGACCTCAAAGCCCTTGGGCTCGTTGTTCTCGACGAAGTCGAAGGGCGGGTTCGCCAGGTCGGAAGCGACGATGATCTTGCCGGGCTGGACGAGCGAGTACCCGGAGGCGTCGTCCTTCTTTGCGTCGGCGGAGGAGCCGGCAGGGGTGCCGCCGCATCCGGCGAGCACGGCGGTGCCCGCCGCCGCCCCGATGATTCCAAAGAAGTTCCGGCGGTCGAGCATAACGTTAAAGTTCATGTTGGGATCCCTTCCCAAAAAGCTTCGGCGCGTGGTCACGCCCTTTCTTCGATGGAGGCGCGGGGTCTTCCCCACGTCAGGGCACGCATGCCGCTGTCCATCGCCAAAAAGAAGTGTCGCTCAGATGCCCTTAAGCAGCCCGAGCGACATAAAGGTCTTTACACGATTGACACGCAATCCGCCCTGGGACAAAAGGGACGGGGGATTTTGTCCCAAATTGTGGAGGCCGCGTGCGGCAAGAAGGGACGCCGAGACTGGCGCAGGGCCGTCAAACAAGCGGGGCCCGCCTGCCGAAGCAGACGGGCCCCGAAAGTCAGGTCGCTATGTCGCGGCGGGAAACCGCCCGGCAGGCTTAGTAGCCGCCGTAGTAGTGGACGCGCTCCCAGTCGGTGACCGCGGTGCAGTAGTCGTTCCACTCGCGCTTCTTCTCGGCGATGAGGTAGTTGAAGATGTGTTCGCCGAGGACCTCACGCATGAGCGCGGAGGACTCGAACTTCTCGATGGCCTCGCCAAGGGTGCGCGGCAGGCGCTCGATGCCCTCGGCGGCGAGCTCATCCTCGGACTGCAGGAAGGTGTCGCAGGTGGACTCGGCCGGCAGCGGCAGCTCGTCCTCGATGCCCTTAAGGCCCGCAGCGATGGTCACGGCAAGGGCGAGGTAAGGGTTGGCGGTCGGATCGGGGCTGCGCAGCTCGAGGCGGGTGGCGGAGTGCTTGCCGGGCTTGTGCGCGGGGATGCGGACGAGCGCGGAGCGGTTCTTGCGGCCCCACGTGGCGTAGTTGGGGACCTCGCCGGTGGAGATGAAGCGCTTGTAGGAGTTCACCGTGGGGTTCGTGACCAGCGTGAACTCGGGGGCGTACTTGAGAATGCCCGCGACGTAGTGCTGCCCAAGATCCGACAGGTGCGCCGGGTGGTAGTCCTTGGGGGCCCAGAAGAGGTTCTCTCCGTTGTGGTCGAACAGCGACTGGTACAGGAACATGGCGCTGCCGGGCTGGCCGGCGACGGGCTTGGGCATGAAGGAGGCGTACATCCCCTGCTGGGCGGCGAGCTGCTTGATGACCAGACGGGCGGTCATGATGTTGTCCGCGCAGCTCACGGCCTCGGTGTAGCGCAGCTCGACGCCGTTTTGGGACGGGCCGGCGGCGTGATAGGAGTACTGCACCGGGATGGACATCTTCTCGAGCATGAGCGTGGTCTGGCGACGCAGGTCGTTGGCGTTGTCGAGCGGAGTGAGGTCGAAGTAGCCCGCGTCGTCCTTGGGCTGAAGCTCGGTCTGACTATCGGAGTAGAAGTACTCGATCTTGGGGCCGACGTTGGGGATGTAGCCCTTCTTGTCCGCCTCGGTGAAGACCTTGAGCAGGCAGGCGCGCGGGTCGCCCTCGAAAGGCTTGCGGTCGGGCGTGTACACGTCGCAGAAGACGCGGGCCACGGCGGATTCGCTGGGGCGCCACGGCAGCATGCAGAAGGTATCGGGGTCGGGGAACGCGAGCATGTCGGATTCCTCGAGGGAGACGAAGCCGTCGATGGAGGAGCCGTCGAAGCCGATGCCCTCCTCAAATGACTCCTCAAGCTCCTCAGGCGAGATCGCGAAAGACTTGAGGTTTCCCAAAACATCGGTGAACCACAGACGGACGAAGCGGATATCGCGCTTCTCGACGGTACGCAGGACGAAATCGATGTCCTTCTCGCTGCTCATGCAGACTCCTCCTCGGGGTCGGCCAAAACACAAACGTAATCGGACAATACGTTCCCACAAGGTTGTTTCGCCCTTGTTTCCCACGCACGGGCAGCGGGCTTCAGTTGTCGGCGAGCGGCGATGAGTAAAAAGACAAGTGTCGTTGTCTGTCGATCAGTCGCGCGGACCCGCGGCGGCGCCACCCTTGCCGCCCGCAAGGCCGCGCTGCGCGAACGCCTTGTTCGCGTCGGCGAGCATCCGGTCGGCCTTCGAGCAGTGGCCGGAGTCGCGGCTCGAGCAGGCGGCGCCGCAGTCGGAGCAGCCGTTCCTGTTCGCACGCACGAGCGAGCGAACCGAGAAGAAGAGAATTGCCGCGATGACGGCGAGTATAGCGATGTCGATGGGGTGCATAGGGGCTCCCTGTGTGCCGGGTCTGGCACGTTTACGATCACTAGTGTTAACCAAAGCCAACTATACCCAATTGCGGGAGCGGTGGAAAGAAGTGCGCGGCGTATGGGCGCCCATGCGCTAAGAAACCGCAAGTCCCAGCCATGCATGCGACGACAAGACCCCCCACCCGCTCAGAAACCGCCGGTTCCAGCCATGTCAGCGAGCTGGGACCGGCGGTTTCTGAGCGCGCGAGGGCTGGGGCCGGGGGCTTCTGAGCGCCCGAGGGCTGGAACCTGGGGATTCTTAGCGCAAGCGTGCTGGAACCTGAGGTTTCTGAGCGCAAGGCAGTCGCTGGCACAGCCGCGGCGCCCGCCGCCATATCCTCGGCAGATCAAATTGCGCGTTTATTGTTAGCCATAGTTAACTTTATGGCGAAAACGGGTAGCCTTGGGGTGTCAACGAACCGGGGAGCGTAAGCGCGCCCACAACGAAGGAGGAATCACATGGCACAACCCATGGCACAAGAAACGATGCAGCTCGTCCTCATCCGCCACGGAGAGTCGGAGTGGAACAGGCTCAACCTCTTTACCGGCTGGACCGACGTCGAGCTCTCCGAGACCGGTAGGCGGGAGGCTGCCGCCGGCGGACGCGCCCTCAGGGAGGCTGGCTTCGACTTCGACGTCTGCTACACCTCGCGCCTCAAGCGAGCCATCCACACCCTGGACCTCGTGCTCGCACAGATGGACCGCGAGTGGCTGCCCGTTATCAAATCCTGGAAGCTCAACGAGCGCCACTACGGCGCCCTGCAGGGACTCAACAAGGCCGACGCCGCGGCCGAGCACGGCGACGAACAGGTCCTCATCTGGCGCCGCTCCTTCGACGTCTGCCCGCCCGCCCTCGAGCCGGGCGACGAGCGCGACCCGCACGCCCAAGAGCAGTACCGCGACGTCGCGCCCGACCAGCTCCCCTACACCGAGTGCCTGAAGGACACGATCGCCCGCGCGTGGCCCTACTTCGAGGACGAGATCCGTCCCCAGATGCTCGCCGGCAAGCGCGTGCTCATCGCCGCGCACGGCAATTCGCTGCGCGCGCTCGTCATGAAATTCGAGAATCTCACGCCCGAGGAGATCTTGAGGGTCAACATCCCCACCGGTGTGCCGCTCGTCTGCACATTCGACCCCGACTTCAACGTGATCGACAAGCGCTACATCGGCGACCCCGCGACCATCGCCGCAAAGATCGACGCGGTGGCGAACCAGGGCAGGGCAAAGGGCTAGCGCCATGCTCGCCTATCTGCGTCAGCACTTCGGCGCTCGCCGGACGGGCGGTCGCGAGGGCCTGGAGATCATGCGCCACATCGGCCCCGGGCTCCTCGTGACCGTCGGCTTCATCGACCCGGGCAACTGGGCGTCGAACATGGCGGCCGGCTCCGAGTTCGGCTACTCGCTGCTCTGGGTCGTCACGCTCTCCACCCTCATGCTCATCGTCTTGCAGCACAACGCCGCGCACCTCGGAATCGCCACCGGCATGTGCCTCGCCGAGGCGACGACCCGGCACCTGCCCCGCCCCGTCGGCCGGGTCCTTCTTGGCACCGCCTACCTGGCCTGCATCGCCACGGCGATGGCCGAGGTCCTGGGTGGGGCGATCGCGCTGCAGATGCTCTTTGGCCTGCCGCTGCGCGCCGGCTGCCTCATCATGGCGGCCGCCTCGATGGCGATGCTGCTCACCAGCTCGTACAAGAAGGCCGAGCGCTGGATCATCGCGTTCGTGAGCGTCGTCGGGCTGTCGTTTCTGGCCGAGCTCGCCATGGTGCAGGTCGACTGGCACCAAGCGACCACGAGCTGGGTCGTGCCGAGCGTCCCCGTCGGCGCGGTCCCCGTCGTGACGAGCATCCTTGGGGCGGTCGTCATGCCCCACAACCTCTTTTTGCACTCGGAGGTCATCCAGTCCATGCACTTCGAGGGGCAAGGCGAGAAGGTCGTCGAGCAGCGCCTGCGCTACGAGCTGTTCGACACGCTCTTCTCGATGGGCGTGGGCTGGGCCATCAACTCGGCGATGGTCATCCTCGCCGCGACAACGTTCTTCTCGCGCGGCATCGTCGTGGACGACCTCGCCGCGGCCGCGGCAACCCTCTCCCCCATCCTTGGGCCCGCGAGCTCGACGATCTTTGCCGTGGCGCTTCTTTTTGCGGGATTATCGAGCAGCGTGACGGCCGGGATGGCCGCGGGCACCGTCACGGCGGGCATGTTCGATGAGGAGTACGACATCCACGACCGGCACTCGTCGATCGGCGTGGCGCTGTGCTTCGCCGGCGCCGTCGGGGCCTGCTTCGCCGTCCAGGACGCGTTCGCGGGGCTCGTGTGGAGCCAGGCGCTGCTCTCGCTTCAGCTGCCCGTCACGGTGTTTCTGCTGATCTGGCTCACGAGCTCGCCGAAGGTGATGGGCGAGCACGCGAACTCCAAACCGCTCATCGTGCTGCTTTTGGCCATCGGGGCCACGGTGACGGCGCTCGACCTCGCGCTTCTGCTGGGAGCATAAGGCCAAGGGCCCGGCGCGGAGCGCTACGGTCGCCGCCCGCGCCGGGCTCTTCTTTGCAAATCGGCTTCCGAGCCGAACGAAAACGACGAGCACCCCATGGATGCCGAATTGGCAAGAGGCGCTCGTCGTTGATGCGTGTGCCGCTATGCCCAGGTACGCGGCCCCTTACGCCTCCGCGAGCTTGTGGCCAAGGGCGCCGCAGGCCTCGACGGCCTCGTCATCAGGCGCTTCGTTGGCGATCAGGGAATCCACGACCGTAAGCCCGGCCGCCTCGGCGTCCTCCTTCCAGGAGTCCATCCACTCGCCGCCGCCCCATCCGTAGGAGCCGAACAGCGCGACGGGTTTCTGGCCGAGAACGCCCTTGCAGGCCTCCCAAACCGGCTCGAACTCGTCGGACTCGAGCTCCTCGGCGCCCATGGCGGGGCAGCCGAAGGCGACGGCGTCGTAATCGCCGACCTCGTCTGCCGAGAAGTCCGACACGAGCACGGCCTTGGCCTCGGCGCCCGCGTCGCAGGCGCCCTGCGCGATGGCCTTTGCCATCTCCTCGGTGTTGCCGGTCCCGGTCCAGTACACAACCGCGATCTTGCTCATTGCTTCCTCCAATATCCTGCCCCGGAGGGCATGTCCGCGCCGACTGCCGATCAGGCGGCGCCCATCCGAAGGAGCTCGTTCACGCAGACTCCCTCGGCATATAACCTTTTGCACGCAAGCTCCGCGCGCCCGAGCTCCTCGAAGCGTCGCTGCGCGGCGAGGGCATCCCCGTAACAGCGCCAGCGCCCGACGACCTTGGCCCCGCGGCCTCCATCGGCCATGAAACCGCGGACATCCTCGACGGGATAGCCGAGCATGAGGCCCACCTCATGGGGAAAGTTCGCGCGGCCGGCGTAGCAGCCCCTCAAGCGACCGACGAATGCGCCGGCGAGCGCGTCACCGGAATCGACAGGGAGACCCGCCTCGGCGAGAAACGCACGGTTTTCCTCGCTGGATAAAAGCTTGCTCACCAAAGCCGGTCGCCAAGCGAGCAGCATGCACCCCGCTCCGCGCGAGGCGAGCCAGGCGAGCCGCATGCCCCGCTCGGCCGTCTTTTGCGCATACAGCGAGAAGAGCCGGGCCGAGAGCAGGTGCTCCGCCCTGGTGTCCCCTCCCTTCCAGGCCCTTGGGGTAAAGCCGAAGACCGCGGCGGGCTTATGTCCAAGCATCACAAGACCGGCCTGGACGACGAGCGTTCGCACGAACTCCGACTCGAAGCACTCCTCCATTGAACGCGCCTCACGAGGATTTCCTGGGCAAACGTCGAATCCCTGACCCATGCGAGCCCTTCTTGTTAGCGTTGGTTAACTTCAATCCGCGCTTTAGAGTACACCTAGGTTAACTTCATTGCAACGACAAGTCGCCCAGAGTGCCTAGGAGGCGCGGGATTAGATATCAAGAAGTGTCTTGAGGTCGATGTCGAAGGCTTTTGCAAGGTCGACGAGGGTATAGAACTCGGGGTTCAAAGGAGTGCCCGGGCGGCTCTCGCCGCTCTCGTAGCGCTGATAGGTGTTCGGCGCGATGTCCGCCCGCTCCGCTATCTCGGCCTGGGTGAGGCCGCACTCGCATCGCAGGCCGCGCAGGCGCGCGGCGAGCTTAGCCGAGAACTCGATCTCGACGGGTGTTATGTTCCTCTTCTTCGGCATATAGAAGAGGTTCGACCACGGAAAAGGCTAAGACCGCCATACAAGTATGGTGTTTCGGCTTTTCGGCCGTCCGCGCAACGCCCGGCGGGCTCAGATCCCGAAGGTGGCGCCGGGCTTTCTGGCCGAGCGCGCCGGAACGGAGAGGTCGAGCGAGCGAATCTGCTCCAGACACACATCCCTCGACCAGGTTGCCCCGGCGATCTCTGCATGAAGCGGGCGGCCATTTGCGATCGATGTGATGGGACAGGCCACCGTAAGGCTGGACAGCACGTTGTTAGAGAAGCCCATGGGAAACGACGAGGGCGGGCCGGAGCTTGGGCGGGCCGGAGCTTGGCCGGGCCGTGACCAAACGTCGGGTCAAAGTCCAGTTCGCTGAGCTCGCCTTGCTCGCACATCATCGGACGACCTCCGCGCCGAGGTCCGAGCCGGCGTCAATCCCGAGCTGAGCGCACACCTCAGAAGGAATGCGAACGGCGCGGCAGTTACCCCATTTAGAAAGAATCGCTTTCGCAAAGCCTCTCCCAGATGGATATCCATGTATATCCATCTAGGAGAAACAGATAGCCCGCAAACCGTCATTGAGATGCCCTTCTCTCAGTATTTCCTTGCTTTATCAGCAAAAGCACGGCTAGACATACGAGTACGGCAGCCATAACGACGAAGCCGGCGACCCACGCGGGATGAAGCTCCAGGATACTGGCCGTCACGCGGAAGCCCGTGGCCTTTGCCCCACCGGTGCGACCGGCCAGGTCGGTGGCGACGATTCTGAGCTCCCGGTCGGTGAAGGCGGCTCCCTGCACGCTAAAGGAGTAGTTGCCGTGCTCGTCGCCCTTGGCAATGGCCTCTTGCCCGTCCACGAGCACCTTGACGTCGGCAACGCCGATGTTCTCCACGACCCTGAAGGCGCCCTCGTACTCGTCCGCCTCGATGACGTCGCCGTCGCTCACGCTCAGGTTGCAGATCACAGGGTCGGTCTCGTCGAGGATGAAGCTGACCTCGGCGGCGGCCTCCCCATTCGCCTCACGGTCATAGAACCCGGAGCTGGTGTTTATGTTTTCGGCGAGGTCGCTCGAGCGGACGCTCACATGGTAGCGTCCGTCGCCCATAAAGTTCCCCGCCCCGATGACGTATCGGTACAGCGCCCAGCCGCGCGACCCCTCCGCCTCGGAGACGCCCTCGCAGATCGCGTAGCCGGTCTCCCCCGGCTCCTCCGTGCGCTCGAGCTCCCGCACCGAGGTGCCCTGCGTCACCGTCGCCCCGTGCTCCTCCGACGCGACGCCCGAGACATTGACCTCCTCGACCACGACGTCGCGAGCACGGGTGAGATAGCCGTTGTTTTGCCTGTATGCGTCTGCGTCGACCACGCGGAAGGTCGAGCCGAAGCGGTTTACCGAGAAGGTCGCCGTCGCCTCTGCCTCGTTGCCGGCGAGGTCGGTCGCCCGCGCCGTCAGGGTATAGATATCGTCCACGCCCGGGTCGCGCTCGAAGTCGGCGAACGCCGCCTCGCGCCCCCGCTCGCCGTCTACGATCGCCGCCCCGTAGCGCACCTCCCCGTTCTTGGCGCCCGCGAGGAGCCAGGCCACCCCGTCGGGATCGAAGTTCGCCTCGTCGCCGAAGCTGATGCGCGGGGCCACCTCCCCGCTGTAGGCGCACGAGTCCTCGACGCCCGCTATGGCCACGGTCGGAGCCGTGAGGTCGATCACGAACTCATCGGCAGCATATGGGACCATCTTGTTGCCGGCCTTGTCCTCGCCCGAGACCTCCAGGCGGTGCACGCCCTCAGAGGCAAACGAGACGAGAGCGGTGTGCGTATCCCCGTCGTCGGCCCAGGCGCCAACCGAACCCGTGGTCTCTATCCTAAAATGGTCGGCATCGAAGTTGTGCTCGGTCACGGAAACGGTCGCCGTGCGAGCCTCACGGTAATACCTACCGTTGCGCACGTCGTTGTTGTCGAAATCAACCCGGACAACCGGGGCGGTGCGATCAACGGTGAACTCGGCGAGGCGTGCTATCCCCTGGTTCTTCGCACAATCCGTCACCTGCGCCTCGATCGCATAGTGGCCGTCCTCGGAGAAGGTCTCGCTCAGGCCGTAGCGGTCGTAGGCGCGGGCAACCCCGTGCTCATCGGTAAAGGCGAGCTCATCGCGCCCCGTCACGACAAGGTCGGCCACCGAGCGCGTCCAGGCGCTCTGGGCGCGGCCGGCATCGCCTTCTTGCCTCGTCACGGTAAAGACCGGCTGGTCAGGCTCGTGTGCCAAGAGGTACGCCATGTTGAGCTCGTCGACGGCAAGATCCACGACCGGCGCAGTGTTGTAAAAACTCCCCTCCTCGGCTCCGGTAAGCAGAAGGCGTGGCGCCACGGTATCCCTAAGGAGAACATCGGGATGGATCTTCCAGGGCGGAAACACCGAGGGGTTCTCGACCTCACGCTCGTCCACGACACGAGCCGTGCCTGAAGGCGAGACGCTCCAGCAGCGCTCGTTGCCGGCGAGGTCGCGCGCCTTGACGAGCACGTCTCGGTCGATCTCGTGCCCATCGGCGAGGGCGAGCGGCACGCGGGCAGTCTTCTTTCCGGCGTCGTCTGCCAAGGGCAGGTCGCGATTATAGAACCCGTCACCGCCGTCGACGACCTGCACGGACTCGAGGCCGATGTTGTCCGAGAACTCCACGAACAACGAGGCCGCCCGGTTAAAGAAATAGCAGCTCTGATCGTAGTTGCTCGCCGGCGTCCCGTCGATGCCGGCACACACCGCCTCCGGAGCGGCGGCGTCGATGGACAAAGGCCCGAGCGCCAAGCCCGCCTCGCCAGCTTCGGGGGTGTTTCCGGCGAGGTCGCGGGCATCGACCAGGATCGATCTCCCCTCGCCCTCGACGAACATGACGGTCTTTGTCCACACGCGGGGGTCGGATTCGTCGCGCGCCCACGCAGACTCGCTTTTCGAGCCGCGGACGCGAAGCCTCGACGTCGATGCGTCGAAGTTCTCGTCCGTCACGGAAACGGTCGCGGTCACGTCCTCGTTGTAGTAGTCGACGCCCGCGAAGGAGCCGGTCAGAGCCTTGTCGCACGTTATCTCGACGGACGGCGCGAGGGTGTCCACGACAAACGCCCCGCCGTCAAAGGCGTCCGCCGCGTTGCCGGCGAGGTCGCGCGCGGCCACCTCCAGGCGATGCTCGCCGTCCTCGGCGAAGGAAACGGAGACGCAATGGGTGTCGCCGTCGCCCGTCCAGGCTCCCACGGTGCCCGTGGTGTCGATATCCACGAGCCCCGGATCGAAGTTGGGCTCGGCCACGATGATGCTCGCCGTCCTAGCGGCAGGGAAATACCTCCCGTTTTGGGCATCGTCGCCGTCGAACTCGGCCTCAACACTCGGGGCGGTGCGGTCGAGCACGAGCCTGCCCGCCAAAATCGAGCGCTCGCTCGGCCCCTGCCCGACCACGACGGAGACCTCGGTGGACCCCTCGTCGCAAAACGTTTTCGTCAGGAGGGCGGAGCCTTTCTTGCCGCCGGAGGGAAGCCGCGCCTCCCATGACCACCCGTCTGCCGTCTTCCCGTTCTCCACCACGCGAACGCCTCTCGGCATCCCGTTTTCCGCAGGCGAGAGGTCCGGGCCGTCGCACTCGACCTCGATGGCGACGTCGAAGCTCGCCTCCGCGCAATAACGCGTGCCGGCCCCCTCGCCGCCCTCCCCAAGCAGGTTTGATTTGAGCTCGCGGCCCGCCTCGGGCAGCGCCAGGATCTTGGCCAAAAGCGCAAGCTCGCGCGCGTAGGCGGCAAACGCGGGGGCAGCGAGAGCCCCCACAAGGCAGACGGCCACCCCAACGGAAAGAAGCGCGCGGCGGTCGCGGGAGCGATTCCTTCTGTTTGCTGCATATGTCATGTCCAGTCACTCTCCATGTCCCGGTCGCTCGCGGCGACGATGTCTTTTCGGGTTATGAGGAATCGGGGAGCCCGCTCCCCGGCCAACGGCGCGGTCGTCTCATCCGCAAGGGCCATCGCAGCGGCGACGTGGGCAACGGGGCGGCGAGGCCGCAAAGACGCGGCGAGACGGACGCGGCGGGGCACGG
>OLRJ01003152.1_pt1 | contig 11311 bp, 14 predicted proteins | sample 1672741 | NCBI WGS metagenome assembly OLRJ01 (sample SAMEA3136719, study PRJEB25190) | human gut metagenome | biome: human gut; feature: human-associated habitat; material: faeces | place: Austria | collected 2013
CATAAGTTAATAGTAATAAATATTTAGTAAGAGCAATAATTATAAGACAAAAAAATTAAGAATATAAAGTATATTATATATATTAATTTAATAAAATAATTTATATATTTAGGAGGAATCGTTATGAAAAAGTGGGTATGTCAAGTTTGTGGATATATATATGAAGGGGATGTTGCACCAGAAGAATGTCCAGTCTGTCATGTAGGAAGTGAAAAATTCGTTGAATTAAAAGGCGAAATGGTTTGGGCTGATGAACATAGAATAGGTGTTGCACAAGGCGTAGACGAAGAAATAGTAGAAGCATTAAGAGCTAACTTTACTGGAGAATGTACAGAAGTAGGGATGTATTTAGCAATGAGTAGACAAGCAGATAGAGAAGGGTATCCTGAAATAGCAGAAGCATATAAAAGAATAGCTTTCGAAGAAGCTGAACATGCTGCAAAATTTGCTGAACTTCTTGGAGAATGTGTAGTAGCTGATACAAAAGAAAACTTAAGAGTAAGAGTTGATGCTGAATACGGAGCAACTGATGGAAAATTAAAATTAGCTAAAAGAGCTAAAGAATTAGGATTAGATGCTATACATGATACAGTTCATGAAATGTGTAAAGACGAAGCTAGACACGGTAAAGCATTCTTAGGTTTATTACAAAGATATTTTGGATAATAAAATTTGATTTAAATATAAAAATAGAGATTTATATAGATAAAGACCTTGCCAATTTGCATGGTCTTTTTTTAATTTAAAAATATTTAATAAAAAACTATTGCCAAATATATGAAAATAGAATATTATATAGATGTGTGGTTAACTACTCAAGTAACTAACCATATAAGGAGGTGGCGCTTTGAAGTTAGAACTTAATGATCATGAGCCGATATTTATCCAAATTTCAAAAGCTATAGAAGATGAGATTTTATCAGATTCAATAAAAGAGGAGATGCAAGTTCCGTCTACTACAGAGTTATCAAAATTTTATAAAATCAATCCAGCTACAGTTTTGAAAGGTGTGAATATATTGGTCGATAAGGAGATTTTGTTTAAAAAGAGGGGTATAGGTATGTTTGTATCTAAAGGTGCAAAAGAGATAATTAAAAATGGAAGAAAAGAGAATTTTAAAGAAGTTTATTTAAAAGATTTGATTTCAGAAGCAAAAAAGCTTGGAATTACAAAAAAAGAACTTTTAGATATGATAAGTGATTTTAAGGAGGAGTAATATGGATTTGGCAATAGAAATAAAAAACTTAAATCATAGCTTTGGGAAAAAAATAATCTGTAATAATATGAATATAAACTTTGAATACGGAAAGATTTATGGTCTTTTAGGGAAAAATGGTACTGGAAAGAGTACACTTATCAACTTAATCGGCAATCAGCTTGTATGTAAAAGTGGTGAAATTAAGATATTTGGAAAAACTGTTAAAGAAGACATTTCAGTTTTGGAGGATATATGTATTGTAAGAGAGAAGGAGTTTTTCCTAAAAGATTATAAGGTTAAAAGCATTTTTGATATGCATTCCAAATTTTATAAAAACTACGATTACAATCTTCAAAAGAAATTATGTAGACTGTTTGAAATAAATGAAAAACTTACATATAAAAGTTTGTCTAGAGGTCAAAAGACCTTGCTTTCAAATATAATCGGAATTTGTTCAAACTGTCCTATCACAATATTTGACGAGCCGACAGTCGGGCTAGATGCAGTAAATAGAAATTATTTTTATGACGTTCTTATCGAAAGTTATAGTGAAAATCCAAGAACAATAATAATTGCAACTCACTTAATTGAAGAAGTTGAAAATCTATTAGAAGAAGTTGTAATAATAAAAGACGGGGATGTAAAAATTACTGATAGCTTAGAAAATATAAGACAAAAGGCTTATTTTATAAGCGGAAATAAAAATAAGATAAATAATATTTTTGAGCTTAAAGATCAAAGGCCATTAAAACATTTTGGAGATAATTATACTTACTGGTATTACGGCGATTTGAATAAAACTATAAAAAATAAGATGGACGATTTTAATATATCTTATGAAAATATATCGCTTAATGAGTTATTTTTAAGCATGAATAGAAAGGATGTGACTTTATATGAATAAAAATCCGTTTTATGAAATTTTTAAAGGATATATTCCAAAACTTATAATGATAATATTTATATTGATTGCTGTGAACAATATAATCCCATTTATAAGCGGTATGAGAGATTATTTTTCAAATAATAGAGATGGGTTAATTTTTATAAATAGAACGTCTGATATATGTTATTTGGGGGTATTTCTTTTAACTTTAATATTTACGAATAACTTCATACCGCAGATGTTAAACATAAGAGGGGACAGAGGCGCTTGTATAAAATCATTTTTCAAGATGATGCTAATTGTTATAATAATAGCTGTAGTATCTGGAGTGGTAGTTGAATTTTCTTTAGATTATATATGTAAATTATATAATGTTAAAGCAGAGTTTTATACTAGAACAAGCACAATAGAGTGGCTTGGAGAAGGTATGGACAATATATTTATAATTTCAGGAATTAGATTTTTAAACAGCTTGTTTTTTATGTCAATCGCCTATATTTGTGGTTCTATGTTTTATAGATTGAAAATGAAATACAATATATTAGTTTTTATATTAATTCCAGGAATATTATTTGGCGTTGTACTTAATATTTTATTTAGTAATAGATATATTGGGGATAAACTTGAAACAATAATGTGGAGTATAACTTGTTTTGTTGAAAAGCCAATTATAACTATTATTTTAGAAATTTTATTTACAGTATTGTTTATAATAATCGGAAATAAATTCTTAAAAAATGCTCCGATTGCAGAATATGCTCACGATTTAATATAAACAAAAAAGTAGGTATTATACTAAGTGATGTAATACCTACTTTTTTTAATATTTTCCTATAACAATCATAAAGAACCATATAATCATAAACGGTACATTTAGCATTAGCACCCATGATGGGGCGAAAGGACTTATTATGCTATAGCCTGCGATAAAGGTTCCAGCAAGTACACCACACACCTTAATAACTTTATTACTTGTTGTAAATGCAGATGATATCAACCAAATTCCTTCAAAACAGTGCGCAGCAAGTCTTATTGTTAGACATAAAGAAAGACCATTTTGGACTGCAATGCCAAGAGAAGCATCTCCAAGGATGCTATAAAAATTGTTTATATAGAGAATACCGCTTAATATATCGAGTACAATCCAAAAGGTACCAGCTGTTTTACCCCATTTAGGAGTTGCTAATTTGTTGATAAAGAAAAACATAGAAATGTGCCATATTATACCGAAATATTCTCTTACATATTCGCCAATTCCACCGTTGAATGCAAAAAGTGGCATAGAACATAGTAATATCACAAAGGATATCGTAGCCAAGGTTTTAAGTGGTGGTAAGTAATCATCTTCCATTTTAAAAGATACATTTAATTTTTCTTTCATAATAACCTCCATTTTAAGCAAAAATGCTTTATTAAAAATAATAAATATATTTGGTAAAGTCATTTTAATATACAAAAAGAAATGCTACAATAGTATCACAACTTATAAAACGGAGGCGATATAAATTGTATCATATCAAGCATGATAAACGTGTATATAAGTCAGCAAATCTTATATGTGATGGATTAGCAGAGATGTTGAAAGTGAAATCATATGATGAAATAAGTATTACAGATGTATGCAATATAAATGGAATAGCCAGAACAACATTCTACAGACTTTTTGATACATTAGATGATGTATTATTATATCAGTTTGATAACTTGTTTGAGCAAAGTATCAACAAATATAAAAAAGACAGTGATTTAGGTAAATCTTATGCTAAGATGATATGATATATTTTTATTTTCTACAAGAAAAAAAGAAAGTCAACTTACACAGAATATAGAAGTTGAAATGAATAAGCATGATTTGATGTATTGTACTACCATACTTAATCAAATAGTCTTCGTAGCACTTGAAATTTGGGTAGAGAATGGTTGTAAGGAAAGTGCAGAAGAACCTTATAGTATTTTGAAACGAGAATTGAAGATAATCAGTGAAAATATGTAGTAAAAAAGGAGTGAATAGAATCACAAATTTTTAATTGTATTCACTCCTTTTTTAACACATATGAATTATATTAATTTATACATAGCCACAAATTATAAATTATATATATGTGTTTTAAAAATAGTTTTATTATAATATAAACTATTTTAATAAATAAAACTGGGAGTTAGACAAAATGGATTTTTTAAAATACTTTTTTAGAAAAACATCAAAATACTGTAATTTTAAGATGTTTGGATGGCAGCATATAGCTATATTATTCATAGGTACTTTGGGTATAATATCTATGATAAAGAGAATTGCTGTAAATAGGAAATTCGAAAAAATTATAGGTATAGTATTATTATCACAACAAATAATATTATATGCATGGTATTTACTATCAAAATACCATGTATTAACTGAAGGTCTACCATTATATCATTGCAGAGTTGCAATAATACTTATGGGAATTGGACTATTATTTAATAAAAGAATCTGTAGAAAATTAGGTTCTATGTGGGGATTGATAGGTGCAGTATTTGCATTAATATATCCATCAGGATTAGACCCATTTTTATTTCCTCATATAACTCAATTTTCTTTCTTCATAGGACACCTATTCCTTCTTTGGGGTTCTGTTTATTGCATATTTATAGAATGTGTTAAATTTGATAAAAAAGACTTTAAGATAGCTATATATTTCACGAATATATACCACATATCGATGTTTATACTTAATCATATAATTGGTGCTAATTACGGATTTATGAGGGTATCGCCTATTGGTATAGGTAAGAATTTACCACCGATAGTATATGGACTTATAGTAATAGGTATATTTAATTTATTGATGATTTTTATGAGTGTATTGATAAATAAACAGGAAAAAAGTAATGAAATGGTGGAATTAAACTTTAATGCAAATGCTTTATAGTTTATAAATAATTCTGAGAAATTATAAACAAAAAACTAGCTAAACTAATTATAAATTTAGCTAGTTTTTTGACTGTATATTCTAATACTTGAAATAATAAAGTAATTTAAAAATTTAATGACTGATATCCTTCCATCATATTGTTTAAAACTTCAGTAAACATAACAGCTAACAGATTTGTATTATCTTTTTTATTACATAGATACTCTATTATAATATTAGAAATTTGATTAATAATTTGTGCGCATTTATAGAAGTATTTAGATGATTTTATCCAAGAATCATCTTTCGTTTCCTCGCCTAAATATACAAGTATATCACCAATTTTATCAAATCTACCTTTGAATTCAATAGAATCAGGTTTGTTTATTCCTTTGATTTCATTAGGTATTGTTGGAACTTCACCGAAAAACATAACCATATTTGTAAGTATTTTATCATATTCTTCTTTCCCAATATCTTCTCTTAATGTTGGAATTTCATTAATAAATTTTTGAAATCCTTTGTATCCAATAAAACCTGCTTCTGGATTTAAAAATGAGTTTTTCTTTATTGACAATGCATCTTTGACAATTTGAATTTTATTTCTTTTTTCATTCATTCTAATGGTACATACTGTATTTTCTTTGCTTAAACCAGAGTAATTACAATTCATAGCCTTCTTTAACATATCATAAGATAGTGAAATTAATTCTAAACGACCACAATCGTATAAATAGATACTTTGATTTTTATCATTATAACCAACCATAAGTACATAGTGAAAAGGTATGTGTTCTTTTTGATATAAATTTTCGAAATATGGAAGATAAAACATATCGAGAGCTCCTAAAACCACTGGAAATCCCAAATCTATTTCAGATTTTGCTTTCTTTAAGGCTTTTTCAAAACTTTTGTATTCATGATGTTTATATTCAAAACCTACTATGGGGGCTAAAAACTCATACATTTTTTTTGTTCTACCATCTCCTAAAGCTATCATCCTCTTTAGCTCTGATTTTGGAGTTTTTAAATAACAAAATGATCCTAAACTTGCTAGAGTAAAGAAAAAATTACTTGGCAAGGATTCGCCTGTTTTATTCATATATATGTCCTCTATACCATTCCACATACATTCATAATCATCAAAATGATGCTTTATATCAATTATTTTTTCCATATTATATCTCCTGAATATTAGAATTTTGTAGCTACATACATATAATAAACCCTCACATAATGTGAGGGTCAATAGTAGATTTTAAACTTCTACTTCAATATGTTTTACATAAAAATCTATACCAGGATATCCAGGTAAGTTGTACTATCCATTTTTTAAAGGAGTTGTTTATTAGAATATATTATTTATTTGTCCTCAATTCCAGCTACTGTACGTATTCTATTAATTACATTTTTAATATCCATTGGAATATGTTCGGGTTGTATATAGTCAGCTAACAATTTTCCTAATATAGGCTTGGTAATATAATCCTTTCCATTTTCAGGAGCCCCATTTTCAGTTATATATTTATTTACCATATCTTTTATTTTATCAGAAAATTTATCACTTTCCCTACAATTATTTATATCATCTTCACTCCACAGTTTGCCTTCATTTTTCTTATATTTTGATTCATTTAGCACATGTGATATATATTCATTACTAAAACAGTCTTCAAACTCATTATTCCCAAGATATATAATATTATTTTTATAGAATCTATCTGCTTGTTCTTGTTCTAATACATTTTTTAATTTAGACATTACTGTGCGGTTATTTATATGTGTAGAATCGTTATCAACTACTAGTACGATTCTATCTTCTTTATTGTTAATCAATAATTTTAAAAAATTTAGAGCAGCTCCATTACCTTCTAAATTTATTAAGCTTATTCCATCTTCCAATAGAGTAGAATTATATAAATATTTATATACTATAGGAAAGAAATTCATTTCTGACTCTCCTTCTACAATAAAGAAGCATTTTTCTAAAAATATATGACTATTAGGTACACCAAGTTCTCTACACATATTCTTCATAAATGATTTAATATCTTCATCATTATTATCTTTTATATAATCAATTGTTGTAATACCAAAATCATTGCGTTGTGCCAATCTAATTGATTCTATAGGACTAACATCCATTATAAATGGTGAATGGGTGCATATTATTGCCTGTCCATTTTTTTCACAACTATTCTTTATAGTTTTAAACAGTTTTCTTTGTGCTTCTATATGTAAATTATTATCTGGCTCATCATAGATCTTTATTATATTATCATTATCATCAGCAAGATTACCTTCCCACTCCATTATAGACATGCACATTCTTTTTTTTGTACCTTCTCCAAAATTATTCAGATTATGTGGAGTACTACCCCTTTCTATTATAGTAAGAGGGGTACTTTTTAATCCATTACTCAAATCAATATCTGATTCCAATTTTATTTTTTGAATATTGGGATTTATTTTTTTTGCTACAGGTAGTAAGTCTTGAGATATTTGATTAATTTCACTTTCTATGTCATTTATTATTCTCTGTAAAGTTTCATTCTTAAGCACCTTTTTCCCTACAGCATCCTTTTCATACAATATTTCATTGAATTTTAATTTCATCATTTTATATAGTAATGACTCTGGATTTGTATAATCATTAGCTCCATATCTAATTACTGTAGGCAAATAATCTTTTAAATCATTAAAATTAACTGTTTTCCAGTCTTCCTCAGTTTCTACTTCATTATTTTCTAAATACTCTTTTATTACTTTGCATTTATCATCTTTATTACTTTTGTCTGGTAAATTATATTCTCCTAACAAATCACTTAATTCTTTTGATTTCATGGATTTATATTCATATAATCTTTTATCTTTATAGACTACTGTTTTTACTTGCATTTGATATGATCCATCTTTATTAAAGATTTTTTTTATAATTAGTTTTTTATTACTGCTTAAATAGTTGCTCAATGATTTAATTTCATTTTCGGATAATACAAATTCTATAATCCCTTCAATATTATTATTCAACTCACACTCAGGATAATTACCATAATCATATTCATTAGGTATATTCTTAGTTAACATAAGCTCTAAAAAATCTATAATAGATGTTTTACCACTATCATTTTCACCTATTATGGTTGTTAATTCATTAAATTTGATAGAATCTATATCTTTTAAACATTTATAATTCTTGATATTCAATATGTCTAATTTCATATATTAATCACACTCCATCAATTAAGAAAATCTTCCCCAATCTCTAGCAACAATCCAATTTGGTTGCCATGTTACATAATCCCCTGGTTCAAATGTTTCTTCTGTTACTATGAGGTTTAATAATTGACTTGGTAATAATGATAGATTATGTGATTTTGATGGACTATCTAAATCATATAAGTGATATCTATCTTGTTTATCTTTATAACGTCTTGATGGTCCAAAGTCAAAAGGAATACATTTTCTAGAAATTATACCCTTTTCATTAGAATTGAATCTTATTACAATAATATTTTTATTGTGTATTGCTCTTAAAAAATCTTCATGCATAGCTTATCCCCCTAATATATTATTTTCAAAAAATTATAATATTTCATTTCTTACCTAATATTATACTTGATTTTTGAAAAAGATGTCGCAATTATTAGAAAATTATATATTTTATTTACAAATAAAGTGAAGTACACCAATGAATATTTGTATTATGGTATATTCTCTCTTATTTTTATAAAAATTAAGGTCAAAAATTTTTTTTCTTTAATTAGTATTAGCTGAAAATAGAATATTTTTTACTTTATCATCTACATCACTTATTCACAATCTTTCTTACTTTATTTGCAGTACGGATTGTAATTTTCTGACTTACATCTGAACTGGCAGTCTTTGGCCACCAGTTTGTCTTTCTATAATCTTTGCGAATAAATGACCAGAAAATAGCGTTATTATAACTATGTATTTTCTCATATTCAGCTTTAGGATCTCCAATTTCATCATAAACATCTTTAGAAGATAGGGGAGGGATGACAAATATTAGGTTATCATATATCTCCTTATTATCATCTCCCCACCAATGTGGTGCATTATCTAATATTTCTTTTAATTCATCTTGTAAAATAATAAAAATCGGTATGTCTAAATCAAATCTGTCTTTTATCATGGATTTTATATTATCTGAAAGCATATTTTTATCATCGATATCACTTGAAAAAACAACATTTCCACTATTAAGGTATGTAGCGACATCATTAAAACCAAGTTCTAAAAATCCTTCTTTTAATTCAGACATAGCTATTTTATTTTTGCCACTTATATTTATTCCTCTTAACAAAGCAATATATCTATTTATATAACAATTTCACCTCCATAATTAAAAAATTCAAATATTTATTTAAAACATAGCTTATTAATCATTTAGTGCATTTCTAAGGCACTCTACATATTTATATAATATTTCTGAACGCTTTGTTCTAGGGCTTTTTAAACTTTTATTTTCAAAGAAAAGTACTATTTGGGCACGTGTTATTTCAAGTTGGCAACCTGCTTTTGTAAGACCTCTGTTTACGATATTGTTTGGAGTTTTGCCGTCGATTCCAGCTCTAGGAACTCCAACTTTAAATCCGGCTTTTTCTAATTCATTTTTTACTTTTTCATTTAACTTTTCATCAAGTCCCCCAATATAAGTTATCGGCTCGTCTCCTTTAGCACCGTGGATAGATATAACTTTTTGGGCATTTTTAACTAATTTGTCGGCCTTTGGTTCATCAAAGTTGCTGCTAGTTATATGAAGAACTGAGTTGTTTTTTTACTTTAATCCTTCAAATTTGTATAAGTTAAACTCATTTCTAGCTAATTCTTCAGCAAGCTCCGAAGTTCCAGGTTCGATATTTCCACCATGAATAGCTATGCAAGTTATTTCTGATTTTCTATCTTTTGCAATAATTTTATACGAGTTTTGAAAAAATCTACCTTCGTGCTTTCGTAAATCATTAAAGTTTTTATATGTATCTGCCATTTGTTTTATTTTCCTTTCTTGTTCATATTATTAATATTTTAACACTAAAATAAACTTTATAAAAAATAATTACGGGAAAATTAAATATAAATAAAAAACCTCACACAAAATGCGAGGTTTTCTTGATTTCTAGAATACAGGTACTATAACACCTTTGTAATTTTCTTCTAAGAATTTTTTAGATTTTTCACTAGTTAAAACTTTTTTAAGAACTTGGATTTTTTCGCTATCAACATCATCAGTTCTACTTACTAGTATATTTGTATAAGTGCCGTCTATTTTTGGGCAGTAGATGCTGTCTTTGTTTGCGTCTAAGTTTGCTGCTACTGCATAGTTACCGTTTATAAATGCGCAAGTTACATCACTTAAAAGAGATGGAAGTTGAGCTGCATTTGCTTCGATAAACTCGATTTTTTTAGGATTTTCAACTATATCTTTAACTCCAGGATTTTCAACACCATCTTTTAATTTTATTAAACCTAGCTCATCTTGTAGATATTTAAGAGCTCTTGAGCCATTTGTTGGATCATCTGGAAGAGCAAATTTGTCGCCTGCTTTTAAATCATCAATAGATTTTATTTTATAAGAATATACGTATAATGGTGATTCATATAAACCAACTACTGGAGATAATTTATAACCTTTTTCTTCTTTTGCTTTATTTAAATATGGCTCATGTTGGAATAAGTTTGCATCGATTTCACCGTTGTCTAAAGCTTCATTTGGAAGGTTGTAATCATCAAATATTGTTATTTTAAGTTCGTAACCTTCTTTTTCAATATCGTCTTTTAAATACTCAAATAAATCTCCACCAGGAACTTGAGTTGCTCCCACTTTAATTACTTTGTCTTCGGCATCTGATTTAGAGCAACCTACTGAAAGTGATAATACTGCTAATAAGCATAATACAATAGATATAATTTTTTTTGATTTCTTCATAATAAGAAATACCCCCTTGTTGTAATTTTTTAAATAAGTCTATCTTCTTATATAAAGAATTTAAAAACTAAAAAAGGTCTGAGTATAAACTCAGACCACGTTATCAGTTTATACTTATCTTTCAGCACAATGCTGCAGGATTTAGCACCATATATAAATTATATTGGTTGCCGGGTTTCATAGGGCCAGTCCCTCCACCGCTCTTGATAAGACTTATTTAATTTATGTTATGAAGTATATTACAAATATTTTGAAAAGTCAACTAGTTTTTTGGAAATATTTGAAAAAATCTTAAATTTAAAAATAATTTATTTATATTTCGATAGTTGTTTGTTTTTTAGTATTTCTTATAAATGATTTATATGGTTATTATAGTTGGAGAA
>OLRJ01003161.1_pt1 | contig 11259 bp, 13 predicted proteins | sample 1672741 | NCBI WGS metagenome assembly OLRJ01 (sample SAMEA3136719, study PRJEB25190) | human gut metagenome | biome: human gut; feature: human-associated habitat; material: faeces | place: Austria | collected 2013
TCCATTTATCAAAATATTAGCCTCATAACTAATATGTATTTCAGAGGAAATCGAAATAATTTGGTATGAAAAATATTATTACTCATTATTTTTGTTCAGGATATCTTCGATATATGCAAATGATTCCGGACATGCTTCTTTCAGCTCGTCATGATTTACGATATACTTCTCAATACAATCGGCAAAATACTCCCTCTGATTTGAAGTACTATGTTCGCTTCCTGACATTTTTGATGTATAGGTTGCTTTTTCTTTTTCGTAAATCTGTTTCCACTCATCCGCATCAGAATAGATGAAACCCTTTGAGCCATCCACAGAATAATCAAAGGCATGTCCAAGTTCATGGATGATATCTTTCTTCATTGAACCAGTGTTTGCCCAAATACGGATCTCTGACCTGTTTGTTCCCCTGTAATGCATAGTATATCCAACTGTTTTATCTCCAAGCTCTGCCGATTCATTTACAAGGTCTTTCTGTGAATCCACAAGGGTAATGGAAATATTTTCTGCAAGAGAGCGAAGAGGCTCATCCAGATCACAGATAGATTTATAAAGATATCCTGCGTACCTGAGGCTGTTCATGTTTTTTCCGTGTATATTTGCTTTATAAGTAAACTTATCAGACAGAAGCCCGGCATAGATATATCCATTCTCTGTTTTTGCCCAGTCTCCCTCATATCCTGTTATATTGACCTTCGTTCCGATATCAAGAGTACCTTTTGAAGAGCTGTTTACCGATGCTGAGGTGCGGATCTGGGCTTTTTGTATTACATAGGCTTCACCAGGCTCCGGATAATAACCTTCAATTTCAGGAAAAGATATAGTTGCCGATGTTATGCTAAGAAGGTTTGAACCAACACTACCTTCCGAATAGTCTGATTCATTGTTTTGAACGTCCAACTGTATCTGGTTCAAATTATCTGCATATACCATATTCGGAAAAACCACCATAACAGAAAGCATGACAAGGATTAATTTTTTTCTCATTTCCTGTTACCTCCAATGTACAAAAAGTCTGCATCATTTCTTTCTTTTCCATCGGAAGGGGAATTAAGAAGTTTTCCCTCAAAAAGCATTGTGCTGGAGCCACCTCCATCCAGATTAGCTGCAAAATCACAGTCTTTTTCTTCCATAATCTTTGCCATTTCGAGATTAGTAAGTCCATATGAGTAACCAGACTGCCTGCCATCAGCCACAATAATCCAGTATTCATTCAGGTCGTCCGTCCTGTCAATCTGCCCAATAAAGGTTCTTGGGTGCTTCTGGGTGTTGTCTGAAGTAATGATTTCCTTATCTATTAAAAGCGGGCCAAATGTCCAGGTATTAACGATTCCTTCAGAAATGACCTCGGATGGAGATTTACCCTCTGTACGGACAAATTTTCCTTCATTAGTGATACCCCAGCTATTTTCATTAAAAATATGGTCATTAATGATCTCGCTGTTTCTTACTATTCCAAGGTCTGCTCCGTAATGTTTATCGCGATAATCTCCATTTACCATCAGAATGGAATGGACTTTTGAATCTGCTTCCGAAGCAGTTTCATGATCTCCCCATCCATTTCCTGCGTACATAGTATTCAGCTGTTCTTCCTTAGGAAGGATGACATGGGCGCAATAACATACAGACCCAAAATGGTATTCTCTGGAGATCGTGATAGATTCTTTTCCGCTCTTATAAGACAAAGGATATTCCGATTCACTTACTTCGGATGGAACGATCCTGTTTTTATCGGAGCTTTCATAACTTCCCTGCGTTTTACTGAGATATTTACTGCTGACATAGCCCCTGTCAGTCTTGGACCATCCGTCTTCGTTGTATTCGATGACATTTACTTCTTCATCGCGTAAATACTTTCCAATTGCGTTACTTTCCTTGTCTGGATTTTCGCGGATATTAAGGTTTGCAATAGAATACCAGGTGTCTGCCTGTACATTTGTATTACAGCAGACCATAAGGGCAGCCATACTGACTGCACAGATTCTTTTTTTCAATGACATATAAAGTTCCTCCCAAAATTTTTTCATACTTAATATGTCATATATTTTGAAAAACAGCAGAAAAAAAGAGACCGGAAATCCGGTCTCAAAAACTATTCGAAAATTACCCCTGGTACATCAGAAGTTCCTGTACTGCTTCTTTTCGAAGTTTCTCTTCTTCTACTGTCCTCTGTTTTCTTTCTTTATCCATGTAGCAAACTTCATATACAACTGGATTAAAAGATGTGACTTTCATATAAGCAGTGAGTGATAATGGAATAGATGCTACATTTTCTTCCAGATAATGGTCTCCAAGCTCACGGAGAATATCTGCGATTTTATCAATGTCTTCTGTATTTCCGACCTCTACCGTAAACGGTTCACGGTCATACAGTTCTTCATCGTTTTCAATATATTCCATTCCCGGGACACAGGAGATGTCTATTGACTCAATATTCTGCAGGAGTAAAAATGAACCGTTATGAGATACTACCTTAAATCCAAAGCAGCACGGATCCTTTGGCTCAAGGGAAATTTCAAATTCATAATCATCCCCGTCGTAAACAACATCCACAAACGGGATCATAAAATTAAATACACGATCATACAGATCAAAATATGCTTTGTTAGATTCTTTTACTCGAAGGTATTCTTCCCATGTGATATTTTCGCAGTTAACCATCTCTTCAACAATATCTCCTTCCGGAGTAGCTGAATTTATGATATCTTCAAGCTCCGGTGCGATTTCATATTCATCATCTTCATCGCTATCATCGTACTTTATCCATTCTTTGCCTTTGAAATTAAAAGCATACGTAACGCCTTTTTCTTCTTTACAAAGAGAGACGTCTGCAGACGCAGATTCTTCATTATCAAAGAATACTGAAATTTCAAGTTCATAACAAACTCCGCTTTTATCCGTAAAATCGTATACAAGCGGCATGATCTGGTGGTTAGCAAGTGCATTGACAAATACCGAAGCAGAAGCTTCTGTCAGTAAGAAATTGCTGAAGTTAAGTCCTGCAATTTCTGCTGCCTGTTCACCGCAGTTCCTGGAAACTTTCAATATATCATCCAAAACACTAATTTCTGCTTTTAAGGAAGCAGAAAAAGCATCCAGGAAACCTGTCGGATTGTTTTCGTGTGATCTTTCAAGATTGATAATTTTACTCATGTATTTCTCCTTTTATTCTTAATATGTCATTTTTTCAGAAGAATGGCTGATTTTTATAAAAAAACTTTTGGAACAAAAAAGAGCATCCGAAGATGCTCATAAATATAAAAACGTTATTTTCTTGGCGACAACAGACACCACGCAATTGCAAGAGGAACAATAACAACTGTCGAAATGCCGAGAATTACAAGTACGATCAGCCCGATTGTTGACCCCAGAAGCCATGTAACCAGTTTCAGGAGTAGAAACCATCCTTTTCCTAGCACTACACTTAAGAGTAGATATCCTGCAAAGGTTTTAGCAGATACGGAACAAAAACTGTAATGACAGAACCAATGCAAAGACATATGAAAGCTATAATATAATAGCATTTCCGGTATAATCCCATAATTTTTTTGATCAATTCGATATTCCCGTCCGCTATGGGTTTGTAAAGGTGATAATTTTTCGCGATATCTGCCAGTTCTTTATGATGTTTTTTCATAGATGTACTTCTTCTTGTCAGATGATATATATGGCATCCATACGTTTCCAGTTCATCTTCCATCATTCCCTTATCCGGGATTTCCAGACAGATATCCGTTTTTAGACCATGCCGGATCAGATTTGCAATCATTGACTCTACTCCTCCACGGTCAAGGGTCCCCATTAATTGTAATATTTTCATCGTTTTTCCTTTTTTGCAGGCCACAGAAAAAATATCCAGATATACGACGTGTTTATATGTAAAAGGAAGGAAAACGCAAGATTCTGCAGCCCGCATTTTGGCTATTTTGCTTTGCATCTGGATACATAATTAATATGTCATATTTTTTGAAAAATTGCTGTTTTTTATAAGAAAAAAGGTGTTTTTCTAAAGAAATGATCGTATAAACCGCTTTCATCTACACGGCTGAAGCCGGTAGCATTCCCGCTCGACATTCGTAATATGTTATTTTTTCGGAAACCCGGTTCATTCTTATAAAAAAACTTTTTCTCTGAAATACATATTAATAATGAAAAATTATTATGGATGAAAGGAGAAAAAATACATCATGGAAAAAGAAAGAGGATTAATAGGAGATTTCTTTTGTGGAGCTGGAGGTGCTTCTGTAGGAATCGAGGAAGCATTTGGAAGATCAGTTGATTTTGCAGTCAATCATGACCAGACTGCGATCAGATTACATTCCAGGAACCACCCTGGAACGTATCATATGACAGAGGATATTTTTACAACAGATGTCGAAAAATTTGTATCTGGCAGAAAAATATCCCTCTTATGGGCTTCCCCTGACTGTACACATTTTAGCCGGGCTAAAGGAAAGACTCCACGGAAAGCAGGTATCCGTATGCTGCCTTACGCAGTATATTTTCATGCAGCACAAGTATGTCCAGAGGTGATATGTATGGAGAATGTAGCTGAAATCCAGAACTGGGGACCTGTCGAAGACAGGGAAGATCATCCTGGATATGGACAGCCTGTAAAGGGACTGGAAGGTTGCTGCTATAAGTGTTTTGTGGCACATATGTCGCAGGGAAAACTGGAACCAGATGGACGGCTTTCTGGAATACCTGCAGAATGCAAACATTTTTGCGATAAATGCCAGGTAGTGACAGAACATTACACAAAATGCCTTGGCTACCAGTTTGACTGCAGGGAGCTGTGTGCAGCTGACTACGGCGCTCCTACTACCCGGAAACGCTGGTATGCAATTATCCGAAGTGACGGACGTCCCATTCGCTGGCCCAAACCTACCAATAGCAAGGATGGTGAAAATGGATTAAAGCCATGGATCCCGTCCTCCTCCATTCTGGATCTGGATGATTATGGGATTTCCATTTTTGACCGAAAGAAACCTCTTGCGGAAAATACGCAGAGGCGTATTGCTATGGGGATTAAGAAATATGTGCTGAATGGAGAAGAACCATTTATTATTCATGTGAATCATTCCGGTAAAGGCTTCAGAGGACAATCCGTAAAGGAACCTCTCCCAACCATGACGAGAAAGCTTGGTATGGGACTGGTATCTGTCAAGACAATGAAAGTGGAACAGTTCCTGACCTAATTCTACAAGAGCGGAATCGGTCAGTCCGTGGATGAGCCGCTGCATACAGTAACCACCAGTCCTGGCCATTTTGGGCTTGTTTCCATCAGGACAGCTCCAAAAGATGATCTGGACATACTGGAGAAAAAACAGCTCCAAAGAGCCCAGCAGGTAAGCCAGTTTCTGATGCTGTATTATGGATCTGACATTGGCCAGAGTATCGAAAAGCCTTTGAGGACTATCGTTACAAAAGACCGTTTTTCTCTTATCACCGTCCAGCATAACGGGCGTGTCATTATGGATATACATATGCGTATGCTGTCTGTGGATGAGCTTAAAAGAGGAAACGGTTTTCCAGACGACTATGACATCGCACACGACTCTCGCTGGCATAAGATTCCAATCTATGAGCAGACTGCAAAAATTGGGAACGCAGTTGTACCGGCTATGGCCAAAGCTATTGTTTCGGCTAACTGTCCTTATCTGTATGAATCAAAGCGGATTCCTTTTGTGCAGATGCAGGTAGCTGCCAATGGACAGCTTGCTTTTTCCTGATAACAAAAAAAGGACGTCTTTTGGCGTCCTTTTTTGCTTCCTGTTTCTTATAATAATTTTGCTGCCTCCATAGCCAAAGCACTTCTGGTACATTCCGCATTTTCCAATGTAACCAAAGCTGCCAGAGGGCTGTTACGGAACCGGTCTGCTGCATAGGAAAGACCGTTATTGTATTTATCCAGGAAACGGTTATCAATCTGATCCAGATCTCCTGCAATCACAATCTTTGTACCTTCTCCCGGTCTTGTCAAGATTCCCTTTATCTGATTGATGGAGCAATTCTGCGCCTCATCTACAAACAGAAAAGTATTTGCGAGTGAACGGCCTCTCATAAAAGAAAGGGATTCGGCACGGATGATTCCTTCAAGGAAAAGGTTTTCTGTATAAGTAGGAAGTTCGATACCATCCTTTGCTTTTTCGTCATCCGGGACGCTGTCAACAAGCAGTTCCAGGTTATCAAGACAAGGACGGATCAAAGGATTCATCTTTTCCGCTTCTGTTCCAGGTAATGCCCCGATATCACGGTCAAACTCTACATTTGCGCGGGTATATATGATCTTGCTGTAAATATCTTCACGTACTGTTTTCTGCATAGCTGCTGCCATCGTAAGGAACGTTTTTCCTGTACCGGCACAACTCTTAACGATAACAAGTGGGATTTCCTCAACAGGGGCAAGGAGTGCATCCAGAAGGAACCTCTGTCCGGTATTTCTCGGAATAACGTCATAAGGTTTCAGATAATCCCGGTTAAGGGAAATAACGATACCATCCCTGTATTTTCCGGCTTCAACAGACCCATCCGGATGGATGAACTCGATAAATTCATTTTCGGATAATGGTTTCTTTTCCCTGATATATTTTTTAATTTCGTCTGAATCAAGGTAATTATGGAAAATTTCCAGATTTTCCAATACTTTTTCATTTGAATCAAGGATAATCTTTCTTCTTCCGGTATATTTCAGGTCTTCATCGGAAAGCCTGTCTTTTCGATAATTTTCGGTAGAAAGTCCAAGCCCCTCTGCTATAAGCTGCATGGCAGTGTCGTTTGTTACGAGGATAACTTTTACTGCATTTCCCATATTGACCTGTACAGTCAGGGCTGTCTGGATGATCTCCACGTCAGCAGAAACCCCGTCAAAATAGAAATTATGTTTTTCTTTAACTTCTCTGTCTGCTTTCTCAATACGGATGATCCCGCCTTTTTCCGATTTAATTCCATGCCAGAGGTCTTCCCCATCTTTTTTCAGATTTTTCAGGATACGGAATGTTTCCCTTGCATTGTATCCAATTTCTCCTGTCATAGTCTTTTTTCTGTCCAGTTCCTCAATCACTTTGATGGGTACGATCACATCGCGGTCCTCAAATGCAAGCAATGAATGTGGATCCAGCAGCAGGACGTTTGTGTCTAATACATATATTTTGTTCATTGTAACTCTCCTTTTTTCTTTTAATATGTTATTTTTTTGGAAAAACAACATATTTTTATCGTGAACTCCGGAGAATGCCCCCGCCTCGAAACATTAGCGCAGGCGGCGGGTATGTTCACAAGAAATTTTTCCAAAAATCTCTGTTCGGTTGGGGGAATTTTTTTCCAACCAATTTTGCAAGAAAAAAGGCACGCCATCAGGCATGCCTTATAATACGGATTAATTCATAGTTTTTAGATATTTCTTTATTTCTTCCTGAATATAACAGGCTGACTCATACTGTTTAGCCGCATCTTCCGCCGATGCAATATAGAATTCGCTGTAATCGCTATCCTCTCTTACCGTTTTGATTCGGCCCAGTCTTTTTCCAACCTCTCTTGACAGTTTTCCTGATGCCACATATGTTTTATTAAAATACGCAATGGCATCTTTGTGTCTTTTAAAATCAGTGCCCTCAATTGCAAGTACCGATTTTACCGCATAAAAGGCTACGTAATAAGATCTGTTGATACAGTCTTTATAAAAACGATTGTCAAGACACATTTTAGCTGCTTTCAGCGTTTCTTCCGATTGTTCCATTCGGTAGGAAGAAAGAGCAAGTCTTTTCTCATTATCCACTGATCAAAACACCTTCCTTTTCCACATTATAATAATAAGGGAGGTCTCTTTTCCAATAATTAAAATGCTCAATATTCTTTACTACTGGAGAAATATCTACCTTATATTTCATAAGATATTCAAAAGCACAGTCCGAAACACGATCGTAATAAGAATTTATTTTATCTACAGGCGTGTTTACTAAAATCATTACGTCGATATCGGAATTCTGATCATAATCACCTCTTGCATAGGAGCCATATAACCAGAGCGAGCGAAAATCATCTTTAAAAATGTTTTTCATATCCTGTTCAAATTCTTGTATTATAGTAGTAAGTTCCTTGGTCATATAATAAGTCTCCTTTCTTTAGGATACTTTAATTATAACTGTTTTGTTGTAAATTGCAATATTACAATTTCTCCAGATAACCTTCCTTTATTAAAACCATCCTGTCCTCATGCTCCAGCACCAGGCAGAACATATTATCCCAACGTGGGGAATCCGGAATGCACCGAAAGTTCACTTTATGAAACTCTCCGTTAATATCACAGATCGTATCTGGAATGTTGTTGCAGATTAATTTTGTACCATTTTTGATTCTGAAGATTCTGCAAATTTCCATTTCGAAATCTTCAATCGGGATCTTCTTTCCAATTAATTCATCCAAAATTTTCTGATCTTTATTCATAACAATATCCTCCTTAATATATAAGCTGCAGGGATGTGGATCGTTGCGCTGTATCCGCACAGGTCATACTTCTTGCGTCACCTTGTTCTGCACCGCCCTGTCCTGCTCGTTTGCTACTATCATTGCTGCAAGTCCAGTCTGGAAAATGCTTTCACACTCTGGTGTAATATCTACAACACCACCAGCCATAAGATTTCCCATGGTGCTTATAGCCTGGCTGCGCTCCTGAACTTCTTTCTGTAATATAGTCATTTCTTATTCCTTTCTGAATCCGGTAGCTTACACTATAACAAATAGGCTTATCCTACATATTCCTCATACAGTACCAGATACTTCACGACGGCTTTTCCAGAAGATTTCTTCTCCTCTGCCATGATATCCCGCTTAATATCACGGATCTTCTGCTGATAACGGATGACTGTATTCTTTGTGGTTTCTGATCTCATGTCATTTCGGCAAAGAGGACAATGATAGCCTTTCAGATAATCTTTATTCAGCTTTGATCCGCATACACTGCAAGTGATTAGCTTTGCCTGAAATGAGGAAAAATCATGTTTTCGTACATAATCATTCAGCTTTTTCTGTTCTGTCTGCAGCCGTTCGCAAAGCGACAAATACTTCTTTGTTGGAGTACATCTGCTACGGTCGTAGAACCGTACAGCTACATTCCATTTTCTGTGCCAGTCTTTCCGATTATTCAGAAAATCTTCTGCTGTGTCTTTATCAGCAAAAGGTTCTGGGACAGATACTTCCAGTATCGTAAAACGGGCTCCGGCATTTGGAAACTCTACCAAATCAGAATTGCTTTTGACTCTGCGGTCGATATGAAGATGCGCCTTATCCAAAGATTTTTTTGACAGGTCATCCAGTACCAAATCTCCTCTTATCCAGCTCATAATTTTCCTCCTTAGATTGTGTCCATAATCTGAAGATCTTCGATGTCATAATCTTCGCCAAATGAATCAGGATCTTCTTTCTTATCCTTCTCATATTCATCAAAAGCTTTTTCGACACATTCATACTCTGTTTCTCCATTGCCTTCGCTGTAACGGTCATATGCCCACTCTGCGTAGTCCTGGGAAAATTCTTCAGGGACATCAAAATCCTCTTCGAGGGTTTTACGCATCCAGTTTGTGACAAATTCAGTATTAGCGTCAGATAATTCTTTTGCAGTTAATTCGTATTTCTTACCATCACGTTCGATAAACATTTTAGTTCCTCCTATAATTAGAGGGCGCATACAGCACCCATAGTTATTTTTTCGGTCTCCGCTTCGAGTCATGAAACCCTTGCTTAGATGAAGCCTCTCACGACTAAAGTCGCGAGCTTCCCATGTCCTTTTAGGGGACGGGACTGCCTTTCTGAGATACAGCTCCAGCCTCAGTATCCCGCAGCTTACGCTGCAAGTACCGCAGCCAGGCTAATTAGGTCAGACAAGGTGCAGGTGCTCCTCTTCAGGCACCGGGGGACTTTTGCCCCGATGTCCTGCTGTACCGTCACCGGCACAGACTTTAAGATCTCCCGGATGAAATACCGGGAGCCGATATTATAACTGGCATTTAAGTCACAGTGGTATACTTTTCCGTTCTGGAATTCACAGATACTGTAGTTCCCGGCTGTCTTTTCAGACGCTTTCCCTCTTTTGACTGTACCGGAGCCGTCAAAGGCAAGCCTTGACGTGCCCCAGGCACAGATACGGGAGATCCGCATCCCCAGCCGGTGGGCTTTATCTGTCACCATCTTCTGTACATACTGGGCTTTCCAGAAATGGAGCCTCTGTTTCTTAGACCCTTTCTTCTTTCCGGAAGTATCCAGATGTTCGAAAACGACTGTATCCACGTTGTACTTTACTGCCTGTTCCACGATAAAGGACGCTGTCCTTACCGCGATGTTGTCATTGATGCCGTTGACCGCAGCCCACAGGCGCGGCATTCTCTTTGCCCCGTTCCTCTGGGCTTTCTTAAGCCGTCCCACTGCATGGTCCAGGCAGTCGTTTTCTGCAGGAAGGGAAAGGAATTTCCTTCCTGCGACCGTGCCGTCTGACTTCATGACACAGCAGGTACAGGCATTGTTGATCCCAAGGTCCACGGCAAGGATCCGGGTGTTCCAGATTTCCTTTTCTTCCAGTTTTGCTTTTTCCTGGAAGGAAAAGTCCAGATACCACTTCTTTCCCCTCTTCCGTAATACCGGGACACACTCTTTCCGTTCCCGGCAGTAACGGAAGATATAATCCGCATCAGACTTCCTTAAATTTACCGTTACCCAGTCCCAGGTATTACGGATCCGGACCTTGATGCCGGCTGTATAGTCCGTAAGACGGACGTAACAGTTCTTCTTATATAAGGCAGGACAGGTAAACCCGGCTTTTGGAAGGCCTGGCTCTTTTCCTCTGGTACCTGGATCTTCCTTTTCCCAGGACTCAAGGCGGGAAAGGTAAGAAGACACAGAACCAAGGGCTTCCGCAATGGCAGCCCGGCGGTAGTAACTTGGGAACTTGTAAAACTCTATTCCGAAGTCATACTTTACTTCCAGGCGTCCCAAGGTAGTGACCGTAAGCCTTTCTACTGCATTGACCCGTTCCGTCTGTGTCTTTAGCCGGAACAGTTCTTCTTTCTCCAGAAGGATGACCCTTATGAAGAAATCCACAGACCGGCGGTACCAGTTCACCGTATCCTGGAAGATACGGGTAAAACGGTCAATCCTTACGCTGTAGGTAGTGAAGATATCCATAAAGGTTCCTCCTTTCGAATTTCTTATCTTTAATATGTAAGATATTCCACGAAACAGCTGTTTCGTGGAATATCTTACATATTA
>OLRJ01003162.1_pt1 | contig 11258 bp, 11 predicted proteins | sample 1672741 | NCBI WGS metagenome assembly OLRJ01 (sample SAMEA3136719, study PRJEB25190) | human gut metagenome | biome: human gut; feature: human-associated habitat; material: faeces | place: Austria | collected 2013
CACAGTAGAATCAAAGATCACATTTTCTGCCTCCCCGATCACATTAACAGAACGGGCATAAAGCTGCAGCGTCACATATTCACTGTCCATATCCGGAATCAGAGGTCCCGATTCTTCTGAGCCAGGCTGATCTAAACTTCCCCAGAAATTGGTTTTGAAACACAAATGCTCATCCTCAAATGTTCCACTTAGTTCATACTGCACCTGATTTCCTTTACTGTCTGTTCCGACAAGTATCATCTCATAATTATTGTACAGTTTTTCCGCAAGTTCTGCGGGAATTTCTGCCTGGAGGGTACTTTGAAACTTATTCACAGAATAATCCGTTAATTTCACAATTCCTTTTCCCGTATCTATGGAAACATCCTCCAATTTCTTATGAACGGTCTGCTTCATAAGCTCTGCATGGGAAATGGTAAAATCAAAGGTAAAGGACGCATAGGGATTTCCACCAAGCGTTTCCTCATTGTCCGCCACGATCACAAGATGTACTTTCGGATTTTCCCCCAGATCTATGGAATTCTGAAAACGGGATTCCAGGACAGCATCATACACATTCGCATCCAAATCGTCGTAATTCAACTCATCTATGGCATAAGGAAGGTAGCTTCCACTTCCATATTCGTCAAGTTTCTCTCCATTTATGGTACACTCCCGATCTTCAATAGAAAGCCCCATACCAGCTAAAGAGTTTATTTCCGAAGCCGCTCCGTCTTTTTGCTCCTTAGAATCGGCTTTTTCAGCATGCACTTTTGCCAGCAAAACGCCATCATCCAGAACCACCTCTTTCAATGTCACGGTAATTCCATTATCAGTCTGGGAAGTATTTAAAATTTCAGTATAGTTTTCAATGCCTTTAGAAAGTCCAAGTGTCTCTCCTATGGACAGCGTCAGATTTTTTATTGCCGCCTGTACCGTTGGATTAGAGAAAATCACAGAAATCAGTGTCACAATTGCGCAGGCAGCTGCTGCCCTGCTCCAGAAATTCGGTGTCCAGGATGGCTTTTCTTCTTTCCACTCACCCTCTGCCTCCGTAATATATTTCGGATCAATCTTTCCAAATTCTTTTGAAAAATCAAACTTTTTCATAGGCATCCTCCTTCTTTTTCCAGCACTTTTAACAGCTTTTTACGATTTCGATACAGGTTCATTTTCACACTTCCAACAGACATATGGTGCCTTTGGGAAATATCGGCGATGGAATCCAAAAACCAGTATCTTCTTACAAAAATGTCTCTATCCTCTGCCTTCATTTTTCCCAGAAAATCATTTATAACTTGTAAAAGCTCCTTTTCTGCCATTTGATCATCCATGGTATACGTAACATTTAACTGATCCATTTCTCCAAGAACATCCGCTATATGAACATCTGGCCGCTTACCAGCAAACCTTTTCCGCAGCCGGTCAATACAAAGATTCCTTGTGATCCGTCCGCAAAAATGTGCCAGAACAGGGGGATGTACCGGTGGAATCCGTGACCATGTCAAAAACCAGGTATCATTCAGACACTCCTCGGTATCTTCTCTGTTTGCAAGTAAATTCCAGGCAATCTTATAGCAGTAGGGATGATATTTCGCACTTAACTCTCGAATGGCATTCTCATCTCTTGCCAAAAACAGATCTATAATCTCATCGTCTTTCATTTACATGTTATCCTCCGGTTTTCTATAATTTAAGGCGCCCTTTTGAAGGAAATTATTTCCATTCATAGTATATATCGTAAAAAGTGGCGGATGGTAACAAAAATTTTCATATATATTGCTGTCGCCTACAGGCAACATGTCCATTTAGACAAAAAAAGAGCCAGATGGAAATATTATTACTCCAACTGGCTGTTCATCTTTAAATTTAGTATAAGTTAATCTTCTTTTCCACAAGCCTGTCGCCTTCGTATTGCAGTTTTATAGAAAAAAACCGTTGTTCATCTGAAAGGAGCAATTCAAGGAACACCCTGTCTCCTTCCCAGGTGGGCAGGTCAGGAACCTGTGCCTTAGCAATCCATTGAAGATCCCCTTCCTCGCAGGTGATAAGGTTACCTGTATATTCATCTGCTGTAAACACACACATAAGCTCCGATTCACATTCGCTATTTATAAACGTTACCAAGCCACGAAGCCTGTAAGAGGTAAGAGTGAGACCGGTTTCTTCTTTCACTTCGCGTACCAGGCATTCTTCCGGTGACTCCTCATTCTCCACATGGCCTCCAACTCCAATCCATTTGCCCTGGTTTATATCGTTTTGCTTCTTTGTTCTGTGAAGCATCAGATATTGTGCATTGTTTTCTATATAACATAAAGTTGTAATTGTCATAATGCTTCTTTTTTCCTCCTTTTACACCTCTATGCCTTTTAATTATTTCCATATATTTGCATTTTAACACAATGTATGAGGCACCACAACATTCTCTTTTCAAGATACGAAAAAAGCCAGAAACCTTCGACTAATCCAGGTTTCTGACTTCTTCAGTTACGTGTGTTAGAGGATTCGAACTTTCACCATTCCCCCTAAACCTGCATAGAAAGGAGGTTTCCGCTACCGTTTTTTCCCTTGTCACAGGTAAGTCACAGGTTTTTACTATCATATTCTTCTTTCAATTCTTCAGCCAAATATAAATCACTCATGCAGTGCATATCAGATACACCATCACGCATCAGCTGATAAGTCTCTGAATGATAAAAGAAATTCAGTGCCGCATCCAATGAAAGTCCCTGCTGCCTTGCAAAACATTCAATGACACGACTATACTTTTTTTGAAGTAAAATTGGATTTGCTGTCATATCACTTCACTCCCTTCAAAATGTAATAGGGACAGTGCCTTTTCTGTTCGAAAACAAATTTGCAGATTTGGTTTTTCATAACGCAGTCGATTAATTGCTTCCTTCTTATCAATCAAACCATCAAAGAACAGTTCCACCGTATTGAACACCTTATCATTGGCGATACCACCTGCGACAAGATCATAGTCCGTGGAATCTTTTCCTCTACGGCAATTTAATATAAAATCCAGCCATTCTTCCGAATAAGAATCAAATTTCAATGTTTTCAATTCGTTTTCTCGATCTTCATCGTACACATATCTGGAAACAATACCACTTTTCCCTCTACGTTTGAATTTACTACACCATTTTGCCGCCTGTTCATGCAACGGAGTAACATAAAAGCCACATCCAAAATCAACAGTTGGACGGGAATGAAGCAAATCAGGCTTTTTGATTTCTAAAAAAGAACCATGATAAAGGATCATACTTCCACTTCCTTTTCTTTCATCACATCAAGAAGATCGTCTACAATATATTCCCGGCTCTGAGTATGCAACATTTCATATTCTGGCACAATATAGCCATTCAAAATATCACTCTTTTCTGTAAATGCCTGATAGACACGTGCCGCATTCACCCCTAGCTTTGCTGCAACATTTTCAATACAAAATACAGCAAATTCCAGTTCATTGGAATTTTTGATTTTTTCATCTGTCATTATAACCAGAACCTCCTGCCAATTTTCATTCCATTCATACAATATCAAATTTACACATATAATCCCGCAATATTAACAAATTCCAACATGTTATGAACTACCTCTCCAGTGTTCAAGATTTTCATTTCAAATTTATCATCGCCGAATTCCATAATATGCCTGAGATTAATTGTCAAATCTTTACTTTCAGCGACTTTCAATGTCCATTTTGCACAATTATCCCCACATCATCTATTTGTACCAGCAATATGATCTCGTTACGCTTCATCAATGTTTATAATATTATTGTAGCATGTAGATTTTTGAGTAACAACTGAATTTTTTCCATCCAATAAACTTCAAAAAATCATCCGGTAATAGAAAATCTCTGAAAATCAACATTTCTATTTTTTTTAAATTCGCCAATCAGAGCTTCATTATCATTCACTGAATATATTTTGTCATATCCTGCAAAAACCTCAGCATCGGTATTTTTAATGTAACGTCTGAAATCTGCTTTTGAATAATGAGGAATAACTGTCCCATTAAATAAGGACAATGCCCTATAATCATCAGGATCCTCCGTATCTCTGTCAAAATCCAATACCAGGCGAACATCGATTCCAGCAATCATTGCACCTGCGCTGCTGCCAATATAAGTTGCATTATTTTCTAACATACTTCTTCTTATTAAACCTGCAAGTTTTTTAATCCTTATCTCTTTTAAAATCTCAAATGTATTTCCTGCTGTGACATAGTAATACTCAAAAGAATCCGGAAAATCTTCTGATTCAGACTCTGAAGTCGCAAATATGTTACTTTTTTCAAACCCCATTGATATACATGTATCTTTTATTTTCTCAGTAATTCTATATTCCTTTATGTCCACAAGTAAAATCTTTTTTTCTCTGTCTCCCATATCTGAAATAGCTCTATGTATCAGTCTATCTCTCATTTGTGTACAAAGCCCCTGGATGTCAAAATTATTTTTCCCATATCTACAGCCCTCTCATCAGATAATTATAACATCACACATAATACTCCCTTCCATCATTCAATCTAAGACATGCTAACCTTCCACCCCTATTTCTTCGCTTATTACCGGTATCAATATCTATGTATCTTTCTCCATAATAGATATTAGCTTGTCTATATTCAGCAAGAAAGAGTGTTGCATAATGTCCGACTATGATTCTTTTATCAAACTTGATTTTTTGAGGAATATAATGAATATCATTGGAAAACAAATATTGTTCCTGGTCCCATGCCACAGCACCGTCTACAGACTTCTGAATATCAACCAGTCCAGTCTTTGGATCAATAATCTCAAAATCCGCATGATATCCAGAATGAGTAAGGAAATAACTCTTATCTTTAATAGTGATATTCCGATATATAGGAAGTCCCTTCAAAAACATCAGGATATCCGCTTTCTTATCTACCGATAATCTATCAACTTCCCGTCGAGTAGCAGTTCCTCCACAGGCATCCCATATTTCTGCTGTCACAATTCCCTGAAGGTATCTTTCAAATAAATATTCATGATTTCCCTTGATCAGATAGATATTTTCGTTTTTCCAAATAAAATCCAAAAGACAAAGATTTTCTTTCCCTTTATCAACTATGTCTCCCAGAATAAATAATTCGTCATAAGAAGAAAAATTAATCTTTACAAGCATCTTATAAAAAGATTGAAAATCGCCATGAATATCACTCATTACATATATCATAACTTGTCCTCTCTCTTCTTATCACATTACACATCACCATATCCAGCATCGAATAATCGCTCTGCATTCTTTGTCGTCAGTTCAATTATTTTTTCTGTTGTAGTTCCACGAACAATCGCTATCCGCTCTGCAATATCCCATAATGAAAGCGATGTATTTGGACCTTTCACATCTGGAATCCTGATATACGGAGCATCCGTCTCAAGTACAAGACTATCTTCCGGCATAAAACGAACTGTTTCTTCCAGTTCTTTTTCATAAAATATTTTTCCACCAATTCCAAAATATTTTACTCCAACATCACAATACCTTTTTATTGTTTCAACATCTCCGCAAAAACAATGATAAACAGCACCAAACTCCGGAGGATTTACCTTAAACATAGAAATAGCATCCTCATCAGCATCTACTACACCTCTATCAGATATAGATTCCTCTTTTATCCCGGAACGAATATGAAGTATGGCCGGAAGATGATACTTATTTGCATAAGAAATAAAATGTTCAAGATATCTCTTCTGTACATCCTTGTGTGTTGGTTCAAACTCAGGATAACTGTAATCCAAGCCTGTTTCACCAACTGCAATACACTTTTGGTTACTAAGCAGTTCTTCATATTCTTTCCATCTATCATCATTCCACTCATGTACTTCTTTCCATAAATATTTGGGATGTGATCCATGTGCGTAGTAAATCCATTCATACTCAGGTTTATCAAACAATCTTTTCATCTCCATATTTGTCCAGTAATTAATTGCCGGTACAATACATTTTCTGATATTAGATTCATAAACCCTCTTCAATAACTCTTCTCTGTCCATTCCGTCTGGCATATTGGCAAAACGTCTGTGAAAATAATGGGCATGTGTATCAAAAATATAATGACTGCCATCAATAAAACAGCTATGCTTTCTGCTTGAATTTTCGTCTTTCACCATTCACTCCCCCTCGTACTTTCAACTTTATAATTTCTCTCAATTATACATTTTGTAAGCTTCCTGACTCATTATTTCTGGAAAAAGATCAAGAAGTGTTATTTGATAATATTCTGTTTCTTCACATAAAAAAGATGCACCTCGACGTCTTTCATAAAGCTCATTTGTATATCGCAGCAAATCGTTTCTAATCTCTTCTCCCGATTCATTCAGACAACTAAAAATCAAACTGCATGGATCATAAGAAAGTCCCATTTTTTTAGAATACATTTCCAGAAACGCATATACGGATGCCTCTGGCAATGCATTGCATTTTGCATAAACCTGGGATATCTCATTATTTAATAGTTCAATAGTTACAAAAGATTTCTTTGGATTTTTTCGCTTCCTCAAGAATAAAATAGTAGTATTTGCAACAGCATGCGGTTCAATATAATCCATCAGGCAATTTCTTTGATTAATAGCTTCCAGACACAACTCGAATCCATCTTTGGGCATTGTCACAACATATTTGCCATTACTATATTCATAGTACCTTTTTTTATAACGTTCTCTGATCAATGCATTCTCTCTGTTTTTTCCAGTCTTATATTCATAAGCTAGTACCAGGCCATTTATCTCTTCTTCAATATTCTCTGGCCTTGGCAATCGAACCTTTATCTCCGACATCTTATCTTTCAACTCAAGAAAACGACCATACTTATAAATTATTTCCTCACCCGTCTGGTTCTCAAGTTTATTATAAAGAGCTCTATCAAAAACTCTTCCTCTCAAAATCCCATTGTTACAACAAAGTTCTTCCAGGTAATTCCATTGTGCAGAAGAAATTTTATTATCACCAATATAATCTGCATATTGCTCATATACCATGCGGCAAATATTTATTGTAATTTCAGAATATAACTTATAAATGAGTGTTGATTGATCAAATGTTTTCAATATTTTTAAAGGCAGACCAAAATCCAGTATCGTTGTCGGTGATGTTCCAATTATGTTATATCCCGGAATCAACTCAATATTATATGCTATATTCGCCAGCTGACTCTTATAAAGTATTTCTCTTACTCCACTTCTATGGCTCGCAAAATACAAATGACATAATGCTTTTGCGAGATCATTTTGTGAATACTCTCGATATTGCCATCCAGGAAAGTACTTATTAACTGCTCTATACAAAATTTTCATTTCCTGCGATGAGGTTATAACTGAATCTCCATTAGCTGCTTCATTAATATAATGAAAAAAATCTCGTTCATCCTCCATGTTCAGTCTGCAGCCCTCACAGATTATAAACCGCTTATAGACTCCATTCCCTGATATATCCTCCCATACATAAATTTCGATATACTTTTTACCACTGGAGTTATGGGAAACATAGCTGGAAATATATATTTTCCCACCACACCTATACAGAAAATATTCCATCTGTATAAATTCACTTTCGTCAACAAGCGGATACTCTTTATAATCCAAACAATTAATGTCTTCTGGATCTTTTTGCATTTCCCTTTCAAATACACTTCCATGCAACATTTATATACCTTGTCCAAGTAATTCCTCACAGATTCCCATACCATCTAAGCCTTCAATCAAACTACAATTTCCAAGTGCCAGTAACACATTGATAAATGCCCCATACAATAAGGCTGTCGTGTTTATCCATCCTGTTTTCAGCAAACAAAGACATATGCCTGCCAAAAGTACATTACTCTCAATACCTGCCGCTGAAATTTGAACTCGTTGCATACGTTTTTTCACATTGTCAAAAGTAATCATCACATATGCCCCAGGAAGAAAATGATCAATCATAATTCCAAGTTCATAAAATCTACCTCCATAACTAAGACAAGCTGCTATGTGACTCAATTCATGTAAGACCACTCCGACTATGATAATTAAATACAACGCAACTATCCCAAGAGCATTCCATGATTCATTCCAATCTTGCCTTAAAAATATCCATACTCCCCAAATAAAAACCGGGATCCAACAAAACAGAAGTATTTTATTCCACAAACTTCCAATTAATCGATACCAACGTGTAATTTTCGGTGTCCATAAGGGAATCTCTGCTGTACCCAACCCCAAAGGTATTATTTTGTCATCATCATCAGCTAATAACCACTCATCTTCAAATACCTCTAATAATTGATTTACTTCTTCCCTACTCATATAGGCGCTAATCTTATATGGATCTGTTTTCCCATCTAATGCATGAAGAAACCGAGCGGCTTCAATGTCCATTTCCCATTCCATTTCATATATTTCATTACTTACCTCAACAGTATCAGCATCTTTTCTTTTAAAAATCAGATAGTGATCCATTTTCGGATACGATTCAACACTCATAGCTTACTTAAACCTCCCATACTGCATTATCGCTGAAAATAATAATTCATAGTGATCGTGCCAACAAATTTGTTTTTAAAATCCATTGCTTGCATGATAAAATCCTTGATTATATTATAAAATCGCTTATATAAAGAGAAAACAATATGAAACGGATATAGTTATGCTACTTTTTGCAAAATTATAGTGAACGTAATTATTCTGAGGTTTTCTGAACCATCTGCGTGCCGTAATATCCGTTCTGATGTCATATTCTCATACCACCTTCGCTAGGTTTAATATAACATTAGTTTACAAATATAAACTGCGTATATCCGGGTTTTGAAATATCATATTAATATTTCCTCTTGTTCATTCCACACTATTTGTGTGATTAAAATGCATTATAGCACAATTAGTGTGTATTTGCAATATGCGTAACACATTATGTGTGTTTTTTCTTGTAAAGAGCACTCACATCAGTACTATTTTTTTCACACTCTGTGTGATATAATACAAACAATAAAAATGAGGAGAAAGTTTAATGAAATTTGGAGAACAACTTCGTACTTTAAGAAATTCTCAAAAAATGACCCAAAAAGAACTGGCAGATATGCTAGGTATTTCACCAAGCACAATTGGTATGTACGAGCAAAATCGTCGTATTCCCGATATAAAAACACTTACTCAAATTGCATCTATTTTTGAAGTTTCTTTAGATACTCTATTAACCAACAATATTGAACAAAATAAGTCTATTGGGAATTTTATCAGACATTTAAGAGTTCGGCATAATCTCAGCCAGGAAGCTTTTGGAAAATTATTCGACACAAGCAAATCAGAAATATCCGCATATGAAAATAATATACGCACTCCAGATAATCATATTCTACAATTAATTTGCGATTATTTTGGAATAGATATAGATAAATTAAATGAACGTTTTACTTTACAAACAACAAATCAGCCTGAGGCAGCTGCACTCTCAGAACGAGAACGTGATCTCCTATTTACTTTTCGTCAACTAAACAAAGATAACCAGGATATCATTGTTGGTTTTGCAAAGAAATACCTTAAAGAACAAAAATACGAAGAAATGTAATTCATAATGATTCAGAGAGGGCGTATGCTGTAAACCATCCGTACTGCTCTAACTTTAAGCCGCCGTTTCCGGCGGCAAGGTTTTAAATATTAGTTGCTTTTGTTTTGCTCCGGCATATTGCTGGAAGTTTTTCAGACCATGGCAGGATATCATCTATAAAACTGTATTCCCTGTCATCCTGGTGGTCCTTCAATACAGTCAGGACATGTTCAAGATACCGGAAAGGATTCAGATTGTTAGCTTTTGCCGTTTCTGTGATGCTGTAGATAATGGCACTGGCATTTGCGCCATCCAGACTGTCGATCAGCTTCCATGTATGCTTATGGAGACAAAAGCTACGCAAAGCACTTTCTGTCGCATTGTTATCCATAGGAATATCACCGTCTTCCAGAAAGGCTTTCAAAGAAGCTTCCTGGTTGATACAGTAGTTGATCCCATCCAAAGTCTTTCCGCGGGAAAGCTGGTTTTTAGACTGTATCTCTTTTGCCCATGCAAAGAAGGCCTCTACAAGAGGTCTGATGTTGGTCTGACGATACATTTTTCTGGCTTTTGCAGGCTGTCCCTCCATCTGGTTATCCAGATGATAGATCGCGGCAATCCGGCTGACTGCTTCGTAGGCTATCGTCTCTTTTGCATTTTTCTGTACTGCTTTTGGCAGGGCTTTTAACGCCTCCGCAAACCTACGCCTTGCATGGGACCAGCAGCCTGCAAAGACGATGTCTGGATTTTCCCTGTCCAGCTTCCTGTATGCAGAGTAACCATCGCAGACTACGATCCCTTTAAAATCCTTCAGGAATTCTTCCGGATGATCCGCTTTCCGGGTGCGCTGGTATTCATACAAGATGATCGGGGTATCTATATAACTCTTTCCAGTCCGATAGATCCACATGTAACTTTTGCTGTTCACCGGCCGTCCATCCTTAGTGACCATGACCGGAGTCTCATCCGCCTGAAGCACATGAAACTGATACAGTTCCCTGTGGAGACGGTCATAAAGGATACCCAGATACCTGTCTGCACACTGGATCATCCAGTTTGCCATGACCTGTCTGGAGATATGGATGTCATTCCGCAGGAATTCCTGGCTGATCCTGTAAAGAGGAAGCCCGTTTACGTACTTGGCATTCATGATGCTTGCTGCAAGTGATGGAGTGAGCAGGCTGTTACGCAGCAGATCTTTTGGGCGGTCTGCTTTTATGATCGTCTGGTTGTCCCTGCCGGCATAGACTGCCACGTGATGTTCCTCAACGGTATAGACAGCAGGCTGTACACGGACTCTTTTATAAATCTCATCCGGAAGCTGCTTCCATCCATCTGTGCCAAAGACATCCCGGAGTTTTTCTTCTGACAGGGTATGGCTGATCACTTCAACCGGAAGATCCTTCAGATCTGCCTCGCGTTTTCCCTTACTCTTACGATGGCGCGGCTGTATCACATCTTCCTCAGCAGGCTCGACCACATACAGTGTTTCCGTAAGTGCTTCAGCCTCGTTAAAGATAAGTTCCAGTTCCATCTGTCCGGAGATCGTCTCCAGCTTTTCGGAAGAACGGCCGTAACGCTTGTTGTTTGCGTCAGCGATCTGCTCGATAAGGCGCTCCATGTTTGTATTCAGCTGGCTGATCTGATCCTGCATGGACAGGATGACTGCCATGAGTGTTTCCCTGCTGAAACTATTCAGTTCTTCTTTTGTATATACTTTTGCCATGG
>OLRJ01003163.1_pt1 | contig 11254 bp, 11 predicted proteins | sample 1672741 | NCBI WGS metagenome assembly OLRJ01 (sample SAMEA3136719, study PRJEB25190) | human gut metagenome | biome: human gut; feature: human-associated habitat; material: faeces | place: Austria | collected 2013
TTGTACCAAGTCTCTGGCACAACTGCCAGACTTAAATACATAAAACAACTGCTTTTGTAAAAAATTATATTTGCACAGGTGCTATTTCTATGTTACATTCAGTGTAATTAGATTGAATTGTGCAAAGGATGGGGTGAGTAAAATAACAGATAAAAAGGTATACTATCATCTTCCAGGATTATTTGAATTTTATGAACTTTATCGAGTCTTTCTGCCAGTATTCCGAGAGCACAGGGAATACTTTTATGACTGGTGCGAGATTGGGTCGATATACGGAGCACCATCTGACTGTATCTGGGGTGGAGGACGTACCTCGTTTGGAGATGCAGATCCACAAAAAGTGCTGGCATTAATGCAGGAATATAAGATATCTGCCAGACTGACATTCAGCAATTCACTTTTGAGGAAGGAACATCTGCAGGATCGGAAATGCAATGCATTATGTGAATTGTTTGAAAAACAAATGGAAGTAGAAAATGGAGTGATTCTTCATTCTGAGTTGCTGTTGAATTATTTGCAGAATACCTATCCGAACTTTTATCTTGTCTCTTCGACAACAAAAGTTCTGATTGATTTCCAACGGCTTCTGGAGGAAGTGAATCGGGAAGAATTTCGCTATGTTGTACCGGATTTTCGCCTGAACAAAATGTTTGACAAATTGAATCCGATGAGTGACAGCCAGAAAGAAAAAGTGGAATTTCTGTGTAATGAATGCTGCTGGTTTGGCTGCAAAGACAGAAAAGCCTGTTATGAATCTGTCAGCCGGAAAAATCTGGGAGAAAGCTGCCAGGAACATAATTGCCATGCACCTGGGGCAGAAGGCGGATATCTGTTTTCCAAAGCAATGACGAATCCAGGATTTATCAGTGTAACAGACATCCGGGACGTGTATCGGCCAATGGGATTTTCTAATTTTAAGATCGAAGGCCGGGGACTTGGAAGCGCATTGATTCTGGAATTCCTGTTATATTATATGACCAGACCGGAATATCAGATACACGTCAGGGAAAAAATCTACCTGGATAATATGCTGGATCTTTTTTAACACCAATGAGAGGAGAACTGGATATGGATTTTTCAGAAGTAATAAAAAACAGATATTCCTGTAAAAAATTCAGTGACAGGAAAGTAGAAAAGGAAAAACTGGATAAGATTTTGGAAGCAGGACGTGTTGCTCCCACAGCAAAAAATCTTCAGGAACAGCATATTTATGTGGTACAGTCTGAAAAGGGATTAGCTGCCATTGATAAAGTGACACCTTGCCGATATGGTGCACCGGTGGTTTTAGTGGTAGCTTATAATAAAAACAATGTATTTACTTATCCGGGTGAAAAAAGAGATTCAGGAATCGAGGATGCCAGCATTGTAGCAACACATATGCTGCTGGCAGCCTATAATGAAGGCGTTGACAGCTGCTGGATTAATTTCTTTAATCCAGATGAACTGGCACAGGCACTTAATCTTCCAGAAGACGAAGAAGTCCTGATGCTGTTGGATCTTGGAATTGCAGTAGAAGGAACAAAAGCACTTCCAAATCATAACAGCAGAAAAGAGCTGACAGAAACAGTAACCTATATGTAATAAAAAGTTCACCTTCAGGCAATGATCTACCAAAAGAACAGCCTGAAGGTGATTTTATATTCGAAAGTGGCTGTAAAGGCTATTTCGAGCCTAGGTGGTTCTTGTCAGCAATAACGCCGATATTTTATCAGTAGTTTTTATTTTGTGATATACTGTTCTATATGATTTAAAAAATAGAGAAAAGCATGAAGTTTACGAAAAGCAAATGCCCGTACCGGATATGCAAAATGCTATTTATTTCTAATGAAAACAGAGGGCAGGGAATCCATATCCGCTGCTGTATATGTAAAAAACTTGAGGAGAGCAGCTATGAATATAAGAAGCGCACAGACTAAAGATTTATCAAGAATTGCTGAAATTTTTGTATTCAATAACAGAATCAATTATCTGCCAATATTCAAAGATGAATCCTATTCCTTCGGAGAATTGCAGGTAGTATCGTTCATAGAGCAGTATCTGAAAAGGAAAGAAGTATATCAGAACCTTTATGTATATGATGACGGACTAATCAAAGGATTCCTGCAAATGAAGGAAACAGAAATCTATAAGTTGTATATAGAACCATGTTTTCAGAGGGAAGGAATAGGTCATGAACTGATAGAATTTGCTATAAAAGAATTTGGGGCAGATCATCTGTGGACATTGGAAAAGAATGTAAAAGCAATTGCATTTTACAACAGACATGGATTTTGCTTTACAGGTCAAAGGCAATTTGAGGAAGGCACCACAGAATATGTGATAGAATTGAAGAGAGAAACATCTTAAGATAATGGAAAATTGGGAATTGTGTACTGAGCTGGCCGTATGGAGAAGATTACTTCTCCATACGTTTCAGTTCCGGCAGTACAGTGCACAGCATGGTGATAAAGCAGAGGCTTCCACCGATGATATTAGACACCGGTTCGGCCAGGAATACACCTCTGGTTCCCATGTGCAGTGCATATGGCATCAGATAGGTGAGCGGTACCACAATAAAGACTTTACGAAGCAGGGAGAAGAAGATCGCCTGCTTCTTTTTATTCAGAGATTTGAATACAGTCTGGCCGATATACTGCAGATCCATAAAAATAAAGGCCGCAAAATACTGATTCAATGCTGGAATACTGTCCTGAATCAGAGATGCATCAGAAGTGAAGATGCGGATCAGAGTACCTGGAATCAGGATAATCAGACTCCACATGACAGCTGTATAAGCGAGAATCATCATGCCTAGAACCAGGATGGCCTTCCGCACCCGGACTGGACGGACAGCACCATAGTTGTAACTTAAGATAGGTGAAGTTCCTTCATTCATAGCATAGATTGGTGTCTCGACCAGCTGGCGTACACTGGATACAATTGTCATGACAGAAATGTAGATATCACCACCGGTAACGGAAAGCACGTTATTACAGCAGATCGTTACTAGGCTGTTGGTAATCTGCATGATAAATCCGGCAGTTCCCAGACTGGTGATATTTTTAGCATAGTTGATACACTTGGGAATCTCATCCTTGTGAAGCAACCGTACTTTAAGTTCTGATTTTTTCGTAAGGAAATAAAAGACAAAGACGGCTGACAGGAGTTGAGAGATCACAGTGGCAATGGCCGCACCGCGAATACCAAATCCCAGAACGAAAATAAACAGCGGATCCAGAAGCAGATTTGCTACGGCACCGATAGCCACAGAGATCATACCGATGACAGAATAGCCCTGCGCATTAATAAAAGGATTCATACCTACGGACAACATGGATGGAAGTGTGCCGATCAGGTAAACCATCAGATATGGCAGAGCATAAGTCAGGGCTTCTGAAGATGCACCGAACAAGATCAAAAGCGGGCGGGCAAAACACAGACCAGTCACCATCAGGATCAGAGCACTGGCAGACAACATGGTGAAGGAAGTATTCATAATGCAGACTGCTTCCGGTTCTTTCTTTTTTCCTCTGTAAATAGAAAACAATGGAGCACCGCCGCTTCCAAACAGATTGGCAAAGGCGGTGATAATGACGATCAGTGGAAAACACAGACCGACAGCACCAAGGGCAGCCGTTCCCTCGCCAGGGATACGTGCAATGTAGATACGGTCTACTACGTTATACAAGAGATTTAAAAGCTGGGCCACCAGCATGGGAAGACCAACCCCCAAAATATTTCCAGTTATGGTTCCATTTTCAAAATCAATTCGTTTCATATAAATCATTCCTTTTTCTTTTCTTGCGCTGTTAGTATAGCAAGTGTTATGCTAGATGTAAATTGCGGATTTAAGAAAAAGATAAGCAGGGAGGGATGAAAAGTTGAATAAAGTATTGATCGTAGAAGATGATCCGGTGATTGCAAAGTCAGTGGCAGATCATCTCACGACCTGGCAGATGCAGGTCAGGTGTGCCAAAGACTTTGAAAAGATTGATGAGGAAGCAACCGATTTTCAGCCGGATATTATCATTATGGATATCAAGCTGCCTTATTATAATGGCTTTTATTGGTGTTCCCAGATCCGAAAAAATTCCAGGGTGCCGATTGTGTTCCTGTCCTCGGCGGATGATAATATGAATATTGTGATGGCAATGAACATGGGCGGGGATGATTTCATTTCCAAGCCCTTTGATCTGCAGGTACTTACGGCAAAGCTGCAGGCGGTGCTGCGCAGAAGTTATGGAGCAGACCTGACATCCCATACTCTGGAATGTGGGGAAGTATGTCTGAATCTGGATGACACCAGCGGATCTGTCAGTGGAAAAAGAGTGGAACTGACGAAGAATGAATTCCTGATACTAAAGACGCTGATGGAGAAACAGGGAAAAGTAGTCAGCAGGGAAACCATCATGGAGCGTCTGTGGGGAAATGATGAGTTCGTGGATGATAATACATTGACGGTAAATGTGACCAGAATCCGCAAGAAGCTGGAAATGGCCGGTGTGAGAGATTTTATAGGAACAAAAAGAGGAATCGGATATATGGTGGGAAAAGAAGAATGAAAATGAAAAATGGCAGAAAGCGGTTTGTGACAGAATATGCAGGTTTATTTTGTATGGAACCGGTCATAGTACTTACTACGTTCGGAGTGTCTGCCCTGTATAACATACCGACAGAGTATATGATATATCTGATTGCATTGAATATAGCAGTATGGCTGATGGTTCTCTGTATACAATACCTTTTTTTCAAAAAGAAAAACGAGGAATATCAGGAAGAGATAAGAAATCTACAGAGAAATCATCGGGAGGAAAATCAAAAATGGGAAAATTTACGGGAAAAACAGGACTTCTTTGCACTGTGGGCGCATCAGATCAAGACGCCTATTGCAGCGATGCATCTGTTATTGCAGTCAGAAGAAACAGATACCGCTGACTGTCGTCAGGAGTTATTTAAGATCGAAAATTATGTGGAAATGGCACTGAACTATCTGCGTTTTGAAGAGATGAGTAACGATTTGGTACTGGAACGGAATTCGTTGGAAGCACTGGTACGCCAGACGGTAAAAAAATATGCGTTTGTGTTTATTCATAATCATATTGCCATAAAGCTGGGGGATCTGGACTATCGTGTGCTTACGGATGAAAAATGGTTCTGTTTTGTACTGGAACAGATATTATCCAATGCGCTAAAATATACCAGACAGGGAAGCGTCACAATTTTTGCAGAAAAGGACGATGAAGGAATACGCCTTACCATTCGTGATACCGGAATCGGAATCAGGAGTGAAGACCTGCCGAGAATCTTTGAAAAGGGTTTTACCGGATACAACGGACGGATGGATAAAAAGGCCAGTGGTCTGGGGCTGTATCTTTGCAAAGGAATCTGTGAGAAACTGGGACATAGGATCGAAGTATTTTCCACAGAAGGAAAAGGAACCGATATGTGTATCACAATGCCACAGGAGAATGTAAAATGGAAAGACCTTACAGAAATGTAAGATTACCATGAGGAAATGTAAGCCAGAAAAAGGGCAGCACATTTCCTTTTTTGTTATGATGATAAAAAAGAGAGATAAAGGAGATGCGAGATGGCAGTCTTAGAAGTAAATCATATCAAAAAAGTGTATAAAACACGTATGGGTGGTGAGGAGATCACTGCATTACGCGATGTTCATTTCAGTGTGGAAAAGGGAGAGTTTGTGGCGATCATGGGAGAATCTGGAAGTGGAAAGACAACGTTGCTGAATATCCTGGCCAGTCTGGATACCCCAACGGTTGGAAAGGTTCTGGTGGGTGGCAAGGATTATAGCACGTTAAAGGATGATGAACGGGCGATTTTTCGGAGAACGAATCTGGGATTTATCTTTCAGGATTTTAATCTTCTGGATAATTTTACCATCGAGGATAATATCAGACTTCCGCTGGTACTGGCAGGAGAGAATCATAAAACGATGGATCAAAAAGTTGTACCGATGGCCAGGAGCCTTGGTATTGATCAGTTACTGAAGAAATATCCTTATGAAGTATCTGGCGGACAGAAGCAGAGAACGGCGGTAGCCAGAGCATTGATCACCAGACCGAGTATTTTGCTGGCTGACGAGCCGACCGGGGCACTGGATTCCCGTTCAGCAACGAATCTGTTACAGCAGCTTTGTGAGATCAACCGATCTGGGCAGACGATCCTTATGGTGACACACAGTAATGTGGCTGCCAGTTATGCCAGTCGTGTGATGTTCATCAAAGACGGGGAAGTGTTCCATCAGATCTATCGTGGTGATATGACCAGAAATGAAATGCTGGATAAGATCTGTGATGCGGTAACGGTATTGATGAGAGGGGGAGAGGACAGTGAATCATAAGCTTTTAAATAAACTTGTATTTCGTGGTATGTAAAAAAATAGAAAAACCCTGATTCCCTTTCTGATAGCAGGAACATTTACCGTTATGATTTTTTACATTTTACAGTCTCTGGCCTATTGCCCTTATATTTACTACAAAGGGGTAGAAGCCTTTTATGGGGCACAGACAATTGCCATTATTTTGGATATAAGCAGTCAGATCACTGCGGTATTTGCCGTGCTGTTTTTATTTTATGCGAACCAGTTTCTGATTAAAGGACGGAAAAAAGAAATGGGACTTTACGGTGTCCTTGGGATGTCCAAAAAGAATATTACTTATATTATGACAGCAGAAACGATCCTATATGCGCTGATCTCTATGGCAGTGGGAATGATGACAGGCACCTTTTTGAACAAACTGATGCTGTTAATGCTGTATAAAATTATAGGGCAGAGACCGGTAGAAGGACTGTTTTTTTCCACAAAAGCATTTGGAAATACCATGATGCTGTTTGGTATCATTTTTGCATGTTGTCTGCTGCACAATGTAAGATCCATTCGTGTGGGAAATCCGATCACCTTATTGCAGAGCAATCATACAGGAGAAAAAGAACCGAAGGTAAAGATAGGAATTTTTTTACTTGGCGTGGTGACACTGGCAGCAGGATATTATCTGGCACTTACGGCCAAAACGGCCAGTGAGGCTATAAACTCACTGTTTATCAGTATCTTACTGGTGGTACTTGCTACCTATGGTCTGTTTACCGCAGGGAGTATTTTTATACTGAAACGACTGAAAAAGAATCCGAAGTTTTATTATAAAACGAAAAATTTTATCAGTGTGTCTAATCTGATGTTCCGAATGAAGCATAATGCAGCAGGACTGGCATCCATCTGTATCTTATCTACTGGCGTGATTTTGCTGCTGACTTGTGGATGCTCTTTGATGATGTTGGGAGAAAAAAATATCAACAGACTGTATCCAACTGATGTGAAAATAGAATCGAAAGTGACAGGAGCAGAACAGGGACAGCGGGAGATTACACAGATCAGAAGTGCACTGAAGGAATCTGGAATTCAGACATCAGAAGAAGTATACCGACAGTACAAGACAATCATGCTGCGAAAGGATGGACAAAAGCAGACATATGCGGATCCGGATATGATGTATACCGATATGGGATCCTGCATCGATACCTATCTGCTTTCTATGGATGATTACAATAAATATGTGGGAACCAATGAGAAACTGTCAGAAGATCAGGTGTTGATTTATAATTCAGATAAAGAATGGAAAAGCGGAGAAGTGCTGGATTTCCTTGGAAAAAAGTATGCGGTGGCAGGCAATGTGGACTACCGGGTCACATCCTATGTGCTAGACACCACCATGTCGCTGTTTGAATCAGAAATTTTGGTATTTGCCAGTGAAGCACAGATCAACGGTTTTCTGGAACAGGCCGGACAGCAGGAGTTGTTCACACAAAATGTCAATGCAGTACTTCCAGATGTGGAAATCCATTTTAAGGCAGAAGAAAGACACTTTTTCTATAATATTTATGGAGGAGCTTTCTTTGTGGGAATTTTCCTGGCCATGCTGTTCCTGATGGCCACGGTGCTGATCATTTATTACAAGCAAATGTCGGAAGGATATGAGGATCAGAGGCGTTTCCAGATCTTATCCAATGTGGGACTGACAGAAAAGGAAGCCAGAAAGTCCATTCAGACCCAGGTAAAACTGCTGTTTTTTCTGCCGGTTGGAGCAGCAATGCTTCATATGATGGTAGCCAGTAATGTGATTCGTCTGTTTTTACGGATGGTGCTTGTGGTAGATGCAAAGACTTTTGGAATGGCGATTGCAACGGTGAGCATAATATTTTTACTGGTATATATCCTAGTGTATCATATTACTTCAAGGACATATTATAAAATCATTCACACAAAATCATGCTGATGCATGATTTTTGTGCGTTATAGTTGACTTTTCTTACAATCAGGTGTAAAGTATCTGTTAGGTCTGGTGTCTTGTCAACCGAAATGACAGATGCCAAATAAATAAAGACCGTGTGAAGGTGCAAATTGTACAAACGGAAAGGGAAAGTAACATGGGAAAAATTTTTAAAACAAAACTGACGACAGCTACTATCGTCTTAATTCCGGCATGTATCGGAATTAACTATCTGGGAAAGCTATTTGCATCCCTCTTAAAGCTGCCACTCTGGCTGGACAGTATCGGAACCTGTATCGGAGCATGTCTTGGAGGACCGGTGATCGGGGCTATTTGTGGAGCAGCCAATAACCTGATCTATGGACTGACCACAGGTGATAACATTACATTGATTTATGCGATTACCAGCTTAGGTATTGGTCTGGTGGTAGGCATTCTTGCAAGAATGGGATTTATGAAGACATTTCCGAAGTCCTTTATATGTGCACTGGGCGGCGGTCTGGCAGCCGTATGTATCTCCACACCACTGAACATTCTGTTCTGGGGTGGCACAACCGGTAATGTATGGGGTGATGCTTTATTTGCAGCCACACAGGCATCCGGAATGGCAGTGGGACTTGGATCTTTCTTAGATGAGATCGTGGTAGATGTGCCGGATAAGATTATTACCATTATTATTGTATACCTTATTGTAAAGGGTCTGCCGAAGAAACTGACAGCGTTATATGATGTAAATGCAGAGACAGAGAGATTAGATTAATGAAGAGTATCAGTTTATATGTGGAGAAAGGGTCATGGCTAAATAAGCTGCACCCGTATACTAAGTTATTATATATTCTGACAGCAATTATGATTCCATTGACAGGGGGAAAGCTTTGGCTTTTCCCTGTTATGATTGTAAGCAGCTTGATCTTACTGCTCAGTGGAAAAATTATAAAGAGAGCACTGCCGCTGGTAGGGTTCTCTTTTACCTTAATTGTTGTCATATTTTTGATTCAGGGACTTTTTAATCATGACAATGAAACGGTCTTATTTTCCATCGGGTGGATCACTTTTTACAAAGAAGGAACGCTTTTTGCAACCAGAATCGGCTGCAATATTCTGAATATGCTTTTGGCCTTCGGTGTGTTTGTCCTGACCACTTCGCCACAGGAGCTGGTAGATGAATTGGAAAAAAGTGGATTTTCTCCCAAATTTGGTTATGTGATCAATTCTGTTTTCCAGATTCTGCCACAGATGATGGCAACAAAAGATACGATCACGGATGCCCAGAGAAGCCGTGGGATGGAGACGGACGGCAATCTTCTGGTAAGAATGAAGGCATTTCTGCCACTGATTTCTCCGGTAGTGATGAGCTCGCTGATCAATACAAGAGAACGTGCCATTGCACTGGATGTGCGGGGATTTGGAAGAAAGCAGAAGAAGACCTGGTTGTATGACCGACCAAAATGCAAATGGGATCCGGTGGTCCGAGTGATTCTTATAGGGCTTATGATAATCACCATTGTCTGGAGGGTACTGTAATGGCGATGATAACGATTAAAAATCTGAAATATAAATATCCAGGCACAGACCATCTGGCACTTGATGGGATCAGTCTTTCCATTGAAAAAGGAGAATTTATCGGAATTATCGGACAGAATGGTGCAGGAAAAAGTACGCTGTGTCAGGCAATGGTAGGGCTGGTTCCACAGTTTTACCATGGAGCTTACGGCGGCGCTGTAAGGGTAAAGGAACGTCTGGCAGAGCAGGTACCAGTGCAGGAATTGTGTGAAGATGTAGGACTGATCTTTCAGAATCCATTTAACCAGCTCTCCGGTGCAAAAGATACGGTTTATGGCGAAGTGGCATTTGGACTTCAGAATCTGGGAATCGAACGGGAAGAGATGAAGAGTCGTATCGAAAAAGTGTTAAAACAGTTGGATATCTGGCAGTATCGTGACCGCAATCCTTTTGACTTGTCTGGAGGACAGATGCAGAGAGTGGCAATTGCCAGTATTCTTGTGATGCAGCCTGAAGTCATGATCTTAGATGAGCCAACTTCCCAGTTGGATCCGGAAGGAACAGAAGAGGTATTTCGTGTGGTAGATCAGCTTTCCAAGACGGGAAAGACGATCATTATGGTGGAACAGAAGCTGGAAAAGATGGCAAAATATTGTGACAGATTGATTTTGATGCAGGATGGTAAAGTAGTGGATTTTGATACACCGGAAAAGATCTTTGCAAGGGACGACTTAAACGAGATAGGGATTCAGCTGCCGGCCTTCGTACGTATCAGCAAACAATGTGGCTTATCTAATCAGGATGGTACCTATCCGGTTACGCTTGAGTCAATGATCGCATTATATGAGCAGCAAAGCGATAAGGAGAATCTGCCACAGGAATTAAAACCTGAAATGAAACAGACAGTCCGAACACAAAGCTCAAAAGAATTGTTTCGGATGGAAGATATTTCTTTTTCCTATCAGAAGCATGTCCCGGTGCTGGAGCATTTGAACCTGTCTTTCGATCAGAGAACGACAGCTATCATCGGACAAAACGGTGCAGGAAAAACCACATTAGTCCGATTATTAAAAGGTTTGCTGAAGCCGGTTTCCGGAACCGTGTATTTCGGCGGAGAGGATATTTCCAAAAAGACAGTAGCCATGCTGGCGGGAAAAGTGGGATATGTATTCCAGAATCCGGATGATCAGATCTTCAAATACAATGTGCTGGATGAAGTCATGTTTGGCCCTCTGAATATTGGAATGTCGCAGGAAGAGGCGAAAGAGAAGGCCGAGAAAGCTCTGGAGATGATGGGACTGTTCGGAAAAGAAAAAGAGAATCCTTATGATCTGGAGATGTATGAGCGAAAGATGGTGGCCATTGCATCTGTGGTGGCTATGAATACGGATGCAGTGATCTTAGATGAACCGACGATCGCACAGGACTATCCGGGCAAAAAACGGATCGGGGAGATGATTCAGAGGCTTTCAGAGACCGGAAAACTG
>OLRJ01003167.1_pt1 | contig 11250 bp, 11 predicted proteins | sample 1672741 | NCBI WGS metagenome assembly OLRJ01 (sample SAMEA3136719, study PRJEB25190) | human gut metagenome | biome: human gut; feature: human-associated habitat; material: faeces | place: Austria | collected 2013
TAAAACCATTTACCTTTAAAGAAGCATAAATCAAATCTATTGTTAACCACCCACAAATTATAAACCTCTCTATGAAAAGAAAGCTCTGCTGCCATGGAGCTTTCTTTTTTTGCACAAAATTTCCCGGGACTTTCCTTTTTGGCATAACAGCATAATGACAGAGAATTAGATTTCGTGGAAGAGCTTTGTTATAGTTATCTTAAGAAGAAAAGCAGCCGGACGAAAAACCGGATAAGGAGGAAATGATCATGATGACAAAAACAGTAAAAAATTACGCAACCGCAAATATCTTTGGACCATACATCTTAAGAATGAGACAGGTTCCGGGACGCAGATGTTCCAACACCCCAAAAGAAAAAGACAGAGAAAGACAGCTGTTTCAGGTGATCGACGATTATGTAGAGCAGGCATAATTCCTGTTCTTCCATAAAACATAAGACTGATAGGGAGGAGTGATCTCATGTATGCAAGAGCGAATGCGGCAGTGCTTACCTCTGCAGAAATAGAACAGTGTATCAAAAGTACGATCCTTGGAGAAGTTTATACCACTCCAAAGCCAGGACTTGTAGATCGTCATGACAATGGTGCTCACCATGATATGAACGTGTATACTTTTGAAAGAAGCGCCGATGCCATCACTCCCTATCTGGCAAAAATGTTTTTTGAAGGATATTTCTGGAAAAGGAATCTCCAGAACCTTTTTCCCAGGATCCGCCGAACAGGAGTGCTGGCAGAAAAAGCCATGTTTCGTGCAACAGGCCAGGTCAACACACATAAAGGACTGATTTTTACCATGGGAATCCTGTCTGCCTGTGCCGGACACTGCTATGCCAGGATCCGCCGGTTTGATACTGCAGAAATCCTTGCTTCTGCCAGCGAAATGACGGAAAAAGCGCTGGAAGCGGATTTCTTTGAAATGAGTCAGAGAACACCGGTAACTCATGGAGAGATCCTTTTTCAGAAATACAAAGAACGTGGAATCCGTGGAGAGGCCCAGAAAGGTTTTCCCATCATTGGAGGAAACAGCGCTTCCTCTGATGAGACAGTACCGTGCCATCGGGCTTGATGAGAACCGTTCCAATATCAATGTTCTGCTGCGGATCATGATGGAACTAAAGGATACCAATGTCTGGAGCCGCGGATCCTATGCAGATGTCATATGGATCCAGGAGCAGGCAGAAAAAATCTGGAAACCGGGCGGCATTTTTTTTGAAACCGGCATGAAAAAGATCGAGAAGCTGAATCAGGAATGCATCCGCAGAAATCTAAGCCCCGGCGGCGCGGCGGATCTGCTGGCGGCAACCCTGTTCTTATACCAGCTGGAAAAAATGATATAGGAGAAAAGGACATGGCTGCTGAAAATACTTTCCATTTTCCAAAACCAGGACAGCGGATCGTCCGCTCTGTGATCGCTGTGGCATGCTGCTTCTGTGTGTTTTATCTTCGAAACAGAGAAGGAATCCCGTTTTATTTACTCTACCGTTGTTCTGAACTGTAAAAATACTGCTTATTTTTCATGCGTGGTGTTTTTAAGTATAACGGTCATGCATATGATAGACGCAAGTCCGTTTCTCTTTGTATTTAACCGTGTACTGGATACCCTGATCGGAGTTGGGATCGCACTGATCGTAAATACCGTGCATCTTCCAAGAAAACGGCAGAAAGATATTCTTTTTGTTTCCGGAATTGATGACACCCTTCTCAATCAGAAAGATCAGATGTCCCCATACAGCAGGATCGAACTGAACCGCCTGATCGATTCCGGGGCAAAATTTACCGTATCCACCGGGCGTACTCCGGCAACGATCCGGGAATCTCTTCCAGGGATCCATCTGAAACTTCCGGTGATCGCCATGGATGGAGCTGTGCTGTGCGATCTGAATGAAAATTCCTATCTTATGAAATATCAGATGTCAACGTCCCAGGCACAGACGATCTGTGATTTTCTTGACCGGAAAGGAACTTCCTATTTTACAAACTGTGTGGTGGATGATCTTCTGGTGATTTATTATGATCAGCTGATCTCACCTCTTCACCAGGAAGTTTATGAACGGAGACACCGGTCCCCTCATCGCAATTACGTCCAGAAAACCCAGTCGGTATACGAAAACGTGGTATATCTGTATCTTCTGGATAAAAAAGAAATTATGGAAAAACTTTACTGGGAACTGATGGAACAAGAGTGGATCGACAGTTACCGCGTGGCATTTCACGATCCCATCCGATATCCCGGATGTGCCAACATCAAGATCTACATCAAAGATGCTACCCGGGAAAACATGCTCCGAAATTTAAAGGCACTGCTGAATCTGGATAAAGTAATTACATTCGGAAGTGTGGAAGGCAGATACGATGTCTGTATCGAAGACACCGGGAAAGATGAACTGGTAAAAACATTAAAAAAGCTGTACGAACCAGTTGGACTGGAAAAAGAAACTGTCAGATAACTCCCGGTTGCATTTTGGGAACCTGCGGCTTATAATAAAATGCGGATATATCTTTTGTGGTATATCCGCGTTTTTTATATCAACAGAAATAATTTTTCAGGAGAAAAAACATGATTTTTCCTATAAAAGCCATAATATTTGATGCGGACGGTGTCCTTCTGGACTCTCTTTCTATCTGGAGAGAACTTGGAAAACGATATATCACAGATCTGGGATATCAGCCGGTTGCGGGAATGGAAGAGATCCTTTTTCCCATGAGTATGGAGCAGGGGGCGGCATGGCTGAAAAGCAGGTTCGCTCTTGGCTTTTCCGAAGAAAAGATTATGGAAGATCTGAAGGCCCGGATCCAAAACTACTATTTTGAGAAAGTCCCTGCAAAATCAGGCGCCAGAGAACTTTTTCAATATCTTGCCAGACAGGAGATTCCGTCTGTGGTGGCAACTTCAAGCCCAAAAGAACATATTTACAGGGCACTAAAGCGAAACGGACTTCTTCCTTTTTTAAAAGAAATTTATACCACCAGTGAGATCGGAGAAAGCAAATATTCTCCGAAGATCTATCTTACAGCAGCAGAAGCGCTGGGAACGGAGCCATCCCGGACACTGGTAGTGGAAGATTCACTCTATGCACTGCAGACCGCAGGAAAAGCAGGATTTCTGACAGCAGGCATTTATGACGCCTTAGGAGAACCGGATCAGGAGCAGTTAAAAAAGGACGCACAGATCTACTGCCAGAATCTGACAGAATTACAGAATCATATATTTACAGAAAACGGAGGAAACGAAAGATGAAAACAACATTAACCATCGCAGGCAGCGATTCCAGCGGAGGAGCGGGGATCCAGGCCGATATCAAGACCATGATGGCAAACGGAGTATACGCCATGAGTGCCATCACCGCACTGACTGCCCAGAACACCACCGGTGTCGCAGCCATCCAGAATGCAACGGCAGAATTTCTGGGCCAGGAACTGGACTGTATTTTTACGGATATTTTTCCGGATGCAGTAAAGATCGGAATGGTTTCCGAAAGTGATCTGATCCGTATGATCTCCAAAAAACTCCGCCAGTATCAGGCGAAAAATATCGTGGTAGACCCGGTTATGGTGGCTACCAGCGGTGCAAGGCTGATCAGCGAAGAGGCTGTGGATGTTCTGAAAGAAGAACTGTTTCCTCTTGCGGATCTTCTTACTCCCAATATCCCGGAAACGGAAGTGCTTACCGGACGAAAGATCAGAAACACCGAAGATATGATCGAAGCCGCAAAGCAGGTTTCCGAACAGTATCACTGTGCAGTTCTCTGCAAAGGCGGCCATAAGCTTAATGATGCTAATGATCTTCTCTATGAGAACGGAACATATCAGTGGTTTGAGGGAAAAAGGATCGACAATCCCAACACCCATGGAACAGGATGTACTCTTTCTTCGGCCATCGCATCCAACCTTGCAAAAGGATTTTCCATGGTGGAATCTGTAAACCGTGCCAAGGATTATATTTCCGGAGCTCTTGCTGCCATGCTGGATCTCGGAAAAGGAAGCGGCCCTATGGATCATGGTTTTGCAGTAAAGAACAGTTATACAGAGGAGGCATAAGGTTATGACAGTTACAGAACGGATCACCGCTCTTCGAAAACAGATGAAAGAAAAGGGAATCGATGCTTATCTGGTTCCAACTGATGATTTTCACGGTTCCGAGTATGTGGGAGATTATTTTAAATGCAGGAAATACATTACCGGATTTACCGGTTCTGCAGGAACTGCCGTGATCATGGAGGACATGGCAGGGCTCTGGACAGACGGAAGATATTTTATCCAGGCTGCACAGCAGTTAGAGGGAACACCGGTTACTCTGTTTAAGATGGGCGAACCGGATGTACCAACAATCCATAAATTTCTGGAAGAAAATCTGAAAGAGGGAATGTGTTTCGGCTTCGACGGCCGTACCGTCAGCGCAGAAGAAACTGAGGAACTGAAAAAAATCCTTCAGGAAAAACAGGTACGTTTTTCTGTAAATGAGGATCTGATCGGAAATATCTGGGATGACCGCCCGGAACTTTCCTGCGAACCGGTAATGGAATTATCCGAAAAATGGGCCGGAAGATCCAGAGCAGACAAGATTCAGGAAATCCGCAGCAAACGGAAAGAAAAAGGCGCAGATCTCTTTGTCCTCACCTCTCTGGATGATATTGCGTGGCTTCTGAACATCCGCGGAAATGATATCCACTGCTGCCCGGTAGTGCTTTCCTATCTTGTAATGGATGAGAAGGAAATCCGGCTTTTTGCCAATGAGAAAGCTTTTCCGGATTCTGTAAAAGAAGCTCTGGCCGCAGATGGTGTTACCATCTATCCATATGATGATATTTACACTTATGTACAGACGATCCCTGAAGAGAAAAAAGTGTATCTTTCAAAAAGCAATGTAAACAGCCGTCTGGTCAGCAACATTCCGGATGGAGTAACGATCCTGAACGGCGAAAACCTGACTCTTCTTCCAAAAGCCATCAAAAATGAAACGGAAGTCCAGAATGAAAAGACAGCCCACATCAAAGACGGCGTAGCAATGGTGAAATTCATCCACTGGCTGAAAAAGAATGTGGGAAAGCAGGAGATAACAGAACTTTCTGCAGCGGATAAACTCTATGAATTCCGTTCCATGCAGGAGAATTTCCAGGGGAACAGCTTTGATCCCATCATTGCCTACGGTGCACATGGAGCCATTGTCCATTACAGTGCAACAGAAGAAACCAATATCCCACTGGAGCCAAAAGGACTGGTTCTGATGGATACCGGTGGGCATTATCTGGAAGGAACTACAGATATCACCCGTACCGTTGTACTTGGCCCGGTTACCGAAAAAGAAAAAAAATATTTTACAGCAGTACTTCGTGGACACCTGAACCTGGCGGCCGCAAAGTTCCGTTACGGCTGTACCGGCCTGAATCTGGATGCCCTGGCAAGAGGACCACTCTGGGCTATGGGAGAAGATTACAACCACGGAACCGGTCATGGAGTAGGTTATCTTCTCAATGTACACGAAGGCCCCCAGAGTTTCCGCTGGAAAAATCTCGCAGATCGTCCAGCACCTGTTCTGGAAGAAGGAATGATCACTTCCGATGAACCTGGATACTATGCGGAAAATGAGTTTGGTATCCGCCACGAAAACCTTGTAGTCTGCAAAAAGGCCGAAAAAACAGCCTACGGACAGTTTATGAAATTTGAACCTCTGACTCTGGTACCCTTTGACCTGGAAGGCATAGATCCAGCCCAGATGGAAACTGGAGAGCGCACTCTGCTCAACCAGTATCATGCCCTTGTATATGAGAAAATTTCTCCATATCTGGATGAAGAGGAAAAATGCTGGTTAAAAGAAGCCACACAGGCAATCTGATCTGGAATTAACGGTTATATTTGACAAAAAATTCTTGACCTGAACCTAAGTTTAGGTTGTATCATAAAAACAGCGAAATTTTTTATGAACTTAACACAGGAGAGCAGCACGGACCGAATATTATCCCTGCGCCTTGGGTAAAAGAACTGATCGCAGATAAGATCCCGGAAGCCCATATCGTAGAGACAAACACCTACTATGAAGGAGACCGTTACACAACAGAAAAACATCGTGAAACTCTGAAGGTAAATGGCTGGACATTCTGCCCGGTAGATATCCTGGATAAGGACGGAACTGCCATGTTCCCGGTAAAAGGAGGAAAATGGTTTACAGAGATGAGTGTTGGAAAAAATCTGGAAAACTATGATTCCCTGCTTGTCCTGACACATTTGAGACACGTCACGGACTTCGTCAGCTCAGCTACATGAAGGAAGTGCACATGGGAAATGATAAATATCATCTCATTAACATTGACGAAAATGATAAAGAGATCCTTCCGGCAGATGCAGTAAAGAATGTAAAACCATTTCAGGGATAAGAACATTTCATAAAATATGAAAGATCATTAAAACAGAAAAGGGCGCATGTATCCATAAAATGTGGAATTTCATGCGCTCATTTTTGTGCTATAATATAGAAAAATCCAAACAGCGAGGTACTTAATGCCTATGAAAACAGAAAGCAAAATCAATTACTACATCGATCTTCATGCACATCTTGATGGCTGTATTACCGTGGATATTGCAAAAAAACTTGCCGCATTGCAGCAGATCACACTTCCAGCTGCAACAGACGAAGAACTTCTTTCCCTTCTTTCTGTGCCGGACACCTGCGAGAATCTCAATGATTTCCTGAAATGTTTTGACCTGCCACTTTCCCTTCTCCAGACAGAAAAAGCGCTGGAGGAAGCGGTTTATCTTATTCTTTCTGAAATGAAAAAGGATGGTGTGATCTACGCAGAACTCCGTTTTGCCCCACAGTTCCATACACAAAAAGGAATAACTCAGGAAACAGCGATTCAGTCTGCATTACGTGGCCTGAAAAAATCTCCTATTCCAGGAAATCTGATCTTATGTTGTATGCGTGGCGATTCCAACCAGAAAGAAAATCTGGAAACCCTGGAGCTGGCAAAAAAATACCTTGTAAAAGACGGCGGCGTGGTTGCCATTGACCTTGCGGGAGCCGAAGCACTTTTTCCGACAGAAAATTACGAGGAACTTTTTGCAAAGGCAAAAGAATATCAGGTTCCATTTACCATTCATGCAGGTGAAGCCGGAGACGCGGATGACGTAAAAACAGCCATCCATATGGGTGTGGCCAGGATCGGTCACGGTGTGCGGATCGCAGGAAACGAAGAAGTGATACAGCTTGTAAAAGATACGGGCGTTTTTCTGGAAATGTGCCCGACAAGCAACCGTCAGACAAAAGCAGTGGAAGAGATGTCCGCCTATCCGCTGAAAACGTTTCTCGAAAAAGGACTGAAAGTAACTTTAAATACCGATGATCCGGCCATTGAAAGAACAACACTTTCCCGGGAATTCCAGTATATGGAATCTCTGTTAAATCTTACAGAAGAGCAGAAGAAGCAGCTGCTCCTTAATTCAGTGGAAGCAGCTTTCACTTCCAAGGACAGAAAACGGAAACTGAAAGAACAGCTCCTTTTCTGAACCAGATGAAAACTACTAGGAGAGAGGACAGCTATGGACACCAATTTTGAACACTACAAAGTATTTTATTATGTAGCAAAGTACGAAAACCTTACAAAAGGGGCATCCGTTTTAAAAACCAGTCAGCCGGCTGTTACAAGACCAGTTTCTGATCTCTTCAAGATCCTGGCCATATTCGGCAATATACTGCTTATGCTCAACAAGCTTGTCGTTCATCTTCTGAATTAAGAAGGAACCTTTGTTGCCAATCTGGTTCTGGACACGCATATCAAACGGAGTAGTGATAGTACCTTCCTCCTGATATCCATGAACAGAAATGTTGTGATTATGACGCTCATAAGTAAGCTCATGGATCAGAGTCGGATATCCGTGGAATGCAAAGATCACTGGTTTATCTTTTGTGAAGATCGCATCATACTCTGCATCACTTAAGCCGTGCGGATGTTTGTGGTCGGATTCCAGTTTGAACAGGTCAACAACGTTTACAACACGGATCTTAAGCTCCGGCATTTCATCGCGAAGGATGGTAACAGCAGCCATGATCTCAAGGGTAGGAGTATCACCGCAGCAGGCCATAACAACATCCGGTTCCTCGCCACAGTCGTTGCTTGCCCACTCCCAGATCCGGATCTTCTCAGGAACCTGATACAGTTCTCCGAAAATATGCTTCGCAGCTCCTTTTCATGGATCACACCAGGATACTGCCCGGTATGGGTAAGTCTGCGATCCAGCTTAATATCACTGGCTCCTATATAAGCATAGGCATTTTCGACTGCCAGATATTCCATTTTCCCTTCACGGCAGTGGGCAATGGCAAACCGTTCCCGGCCAGGTATATATTCCGAATCAAAATATGTCATATGAAAATCATTGAAACTCAGCATTGTTCCGGGAAATACCTCGTAACAGGTCATCGTTCCATCCCCTGTGACATTTCGGAACTGGTAAACACTGCAGCCATCACTTCATGCCAGCAGAATGCCATTTTCTTCCGTAAAAAGAGGTTCTTTCATGAGCCATCCTCCTGTTGGTAAAATAAATACTATATATTAGTCAGTACTAACTATTGACAGAATAACATATTCTCTGCGGTTTGTCTGTCCCGTTTTGTTTATTTGGTTCCGTTTAGTCAAAAAGTTATCGCCGATATTTTAGCGTTCCTCCTGATTTTTGTTTGTATAAATTAATTTTCTCCAGAAAATTGACAGCATATTAATGGAAAGAGTATAATAAATTTAATTATTTTTGATATTAGGGAAATATGAATATCAATCTAATCAATGCCATTCAGGAATCATCAAAGAGAAATGAAACGGTAATTGTACCAGGAAAGGAATAAGGATGAACAGAGAGGAAGCAAGAAAAAAAGCGGAAGCGTTAGTTGCCAGAATGACGGTAGAAGAAAAAGCAGGGCAGTTGAAGTTTGATGCACCGTCAATTGAACGCCTTGGAATTCCCGCTTATAACTGGTGGAATGAGGCTCTTCACGGAGTGGCCCGGGCCGGAACTGCTACGGTTTTCCCGCAGGCGATCGCACTGGCTGCAATGTTTGATGATAAAAAACTAAGAGAAATTGCAGATGCAATCGCAGAAGAAGGAAGGGCAAAGTATCATGCATTTTCCAGGGAAGGGGACCGGGATATTTACAAAGGCCTTACGTTCTGGTCTCCCAATGTCAATATCTTCCGGGATCCTCGATGGGGAAGAGGGCACGAAACTTATGGAGAGGATCCTTATCTGACTTCAAGACTTGGGGTTGCATTTGTAAAAGGACTTCAGGGCGATGGGGATACAATGAAGGCAGCCGCCTGTGCAAAGCATTTTGCAGTACATTCCGGACCAGAAGCACTGCGACACAAATTTGATGCGAAGGCTTCTCAAAAAGATCTGTATGAAACGTATCTTCCAGCCTTTGAAGCCCTTGTGAAGGAAGCGGACGTTGAAGCTGTAATGGGAGCTTATAACCGGACAAATGGCGAACCATGCTGTGGAAGTAAAACATTGCTGAAAGATATATTAAGAGATGATTGGGGATTTAAAGGACATGTTGTGTCAGACTGCTGGGCAGTACGGGATTTCCATTTGAACCACAAAGTGACAGAAGGACCAAAAGAATCTGTAAAAATGGCACTGGATGCGGGCTGTGACCTGAACTGCGGATGCACGTATGCTTATATAATGGCTGCGCTGAAGAAGGGACTGATCACGGAAAAGCAAATTACCAGATCCTGTGTCAGACTGTATACAACGCGGTTTTTATTAGGATTGTTTGATGGAAGTGAATATGACAGTATTCCTTATGAAGTTGTGGAGTGTGAGGAACATAGAAAACTTGCGGTTACAGCGGCAGAGAAAGGGATCGTTCTTTTAAAGAATGATGGAATCCTTCCTTTAGATAAAAGCAGGATAAAGACAATTGGTGTAATAGGACCAAATGCAAACAGCAGAAGGGTGCTTTCTGGAAATTATCACGGAACTTCCTCGCATTATGTAACTGTTTTGGATGGAATCCAAAAGGAGGCGGGAGAAACCTGCAGAGTTCTGTATTCAGAAGGCTGCCATCTGTATAAGGATAAAACCGAGTCTCTGGCATGGCCGGATGACCGGATCTCAGAAGCGATAATTACTGCAAAACACAGTGATCTTGTTATTCTTGTGCTCGGTCTGGATGAAACCGTTGAGGGGGAAGAACCGGATGAGGGAAATGCTGGTCAGGCGGGAGACAAAGAATCTCTGGAGCTTCCTCTTTGCCAGCAGAAGCTTCTGGAAGCGGTTGCAGCAGTTGGAAAACCAGTTGTCACCGTATTAATGTCAGGAAGTGCAATGGATCTTCGTTATGCAGATCAACATACAAATGCAGTTCTTGAAGCTTGGTATCCGGGTGCTGAAGGAGGAACAGCGCTGGCACACATATTGTTTGGCAAGGTGTCCCCAAGTGGAAAGCTTCCGGTTACATTCTATTATGATATAAATGATCTTCCGGAGTTTACCGATTATTCCATGGAAAACAGAACTTACCGGTATATGAAGAAAGACGCATTATATCCCTTCGGATTTGGGCTTACCTACGGAGATGTGTTTGCAGAAGCTGCGGAATTTACAGAAAAGCCACAGAAACATAAGAATTTAAAATTAAAATGTACTGTAAAAAATGAAGGTCTGGCAGACACCGACGATGTAGTGCAGGTTTATATCAAAGACTGGAAATCAAAATATGCGGTAAGAAATTATCATCTCTGTGCATTCAAACGAGTCCATCTGAACGCCGGAGAAAAAGAAACTTTTGAAATAGAAATTAATAAAGACGCATTGCAGATTGTGGATGAAGAAGGAAAAAGGTATATAGACAGCGATGAATTTTCTGTTTATATTGGAACTTCCCAGCCGGATCGCCGAAGTGAAAAGCTATTAAAAAGAAAGCCTTTAGAACTTCGATTTAAAACAGAATGATCTGAGTTTTTGATAAAATAAGCCGAAAACAATTTTAATAAAATTTTCTCATCACAGTATCTTGAACCTCCTGCCCGGATATGTTAAACTTAATAAGTTTTAAAAATACAACTAACTACTATCTGACCATGTTTATACACAGATCTAAAAAGCAATTTTCACTGTGGCAAAAACGTGGTCAGATTTGAGATAAAATTGTGTTACACCGTATAGAATAGGAGATTATAGATAGAATGGCATTAAGTCCGATGATGCATTAGTGAAATTTCGGTATTGTTGAAAAACCGCATAAATACAGGC
>OLRJ01003171.1_pt1 | contig 11230 bp, 9 predicted proteins | sample 1672741 | NCBI WGS metagenome assembly OLRJ01 (sample SAMEA3136719, study PRJEB25190) | human gut metagenome | biome: human gut; feature: human-associated habitat; material: faeces | place: Austria | collected 2013
GTAATGACCAGACAAATGATTTTCTTCATTGAATTACCTTATCCTTGTTTTGTGATAGCCGATTTGACTGCCAGAATCAGGTAAAGTTTCGGTTGGATTACGATGAGGATCATCGGCAAGGAGAAAAAATTAAATGAGTAGTTTGTTGTTGTTTAACGATAAGAGTAGGGCACTGCAGGCGGATATCGTCGCCGTGCAGTCGCAGGTGGTTTACGGCAGCGTGGGCAACAGCATTGCCGTGCCTGCTATCAAACAGAACGGCCTGAATGTCTTTGCCGTGCCGACGGTATTGCTGAGCAATACGCCGCATTATGACACTTTCTACGGTGGTGCGATTCCGGACGAATGGTTTAGCGGCTATTTGCGTGCGCTTCAGGAGCGTGATGCGCTGCGCCAACTTCGTGCTGTAACCACGGGCTATATGGGAACGGCATCGCAAATCAAAATCCTTGCCGAGTGGCTGACTGCGCTACGCAAAGACCATCCTGACCTATTGATCATGGTCGATCCGGTGATTGGCGATATTGATAGCGGAATTTATGTCAAACCTGACCTTCCCGAAGCGTATCGACAATATTTACTGCCGCTGGCGCAGGGAATTACCCCCAATATCTTTGAGTTGGAAATCCTGACCGGTAAAAATTGCCGCGATCTCGACAGTGCCATTGCTGCCGCAAAAAGTCTGCTTTCAGACACATTAAAATGGGTGGTGGTTACCAGCGCCTCCGGTAATGAAGAAAATCAGGAGATGCAGGTTGTGGTGGTCACTGCCGACAGCGTGAATGTCATTTCCCATTCACGGGTAAAAACCGACCTGAAAGGGACTGGCGACCTGTTTTGTGCTCAGCTCATCAGTGGCTTGCTGAAAGGGAAGGCGTTAACCGATGCAGTGCACCGAGCGGGGTTGCGCGTACTGGAAGTGATGCGCTACACCCAGCAGCATGAGAGCGATGAATTGATTTTGCCGCCGCTGGCGGAAGCATAAAAAAATGGCGCCGATGGGCGCCATTTTTCACTGCGGCAAGAATTACTTCTTGATGCGGATAACCGGGGTTTCACCCACGGTTACGCTACCGGACAGTTTGATCAGTTCTTTGATTTCATCCATGTTGGAGATAACAACCGGAGTCAGGGTAGACTTGGCTTTCTCTTCCAGCAGCGGCAGATCAAATTCAATGACAGTATCGCCAACTTTCACGCGCTGACCTTCTTCAGCAATACGCTTGAAGCCTTCGCCTTTCAGTTCAACGGTGTCGATACCGAAGTGGACGAACAGTTCAACGCCGCTATCAGATTCGATAGAGAATGCGTGGTTGGTTTCAAAGATTTTACCAATGGTGCCGTCTACTGGCGCGACCATTTTGTTACCCGTTGGTTTGATAGCAATACCATCACCAACGATTTTTTCCGCAAAAACGACATCCGGCACGTCTTCGATATTGACGATCTCGCCAGAGAGCGGAGCAATGATCTCAATAGTTCCGGTATCCTTCTTGTCGTCGGAAACCAGAGATTTCAGTTTATCGAACAAACCCATGATCTTCTCCTAAGCAGTAAATTGGGCCGCATCTCGTGGATTAGCAGATTGTTTTTTCTTCAATGAACTTGTTAACCAGCGTCATTAACTCGTCCGTTGTCGGTTGAGCAAGAGCCTGCTCTGCTAACACCTTCGCATCTTCGAAGTTCGTGTTACGGATAATCTTCTTAATGCGCGGGATAGAAATGGCGCTCATAGAGAATTCGTCCAGACCCATCCCCAGCAACAGAAGTGTAGCACGTTCATCGCCAGCAAGCTCACCACACATGCCAGTCCATTTGCCTTCAGCATGAGAAGCATCAATAACTTGCTTGATCAAGTTCAGCACGGACGGTGACATTGGCTGGTAAAGGTGTGAAATCATATCATTACCACGGTCAACTGCCAGAGTGTACTGCGTTAAATCATTGGTGCCGATACTAAAGAAATCAACTTCTTTGGCTAAATGACGTGCAATTGTTGCGGCAGCCGGTGTTTCCACCATTACGCCGATTTCAATTGACTCGTCAAACGCTTTACCTTCGTCGCGCAGTTCCTGTTTGTAGATTTCGATCTCTTTGCGCAGTGCACGCACTTCTTCAACAGAGATGATCATCGGGAACATAATGCGCAATTTACCGAAAGCCGAGGCACGCAGGATAGCGCGGAGCTGATCGCGCAGGATCTCTCTACGATCCATCGCGATACGGATAGCGCGCCAGCCGAGGAACGGGTTCTCTTCTTTCGGGAAGTTCATGTATGGCAGCTCTTTGTCGCCTCCGATGTCCATGGTACGAACGATAACCGCTTGCGAGCCACACGCTTCAGCCACTGCTTTGTAAGCAGCAAACTGTTCTTCTTCAGTGGGCAGTGCGTCGCGGTCCATGAACAGGAACTCAGTACGATACAGACCAACGCCTTCAGCGCCGTTACGCTCTGCACCTTCAACGTCACGAACCGTACCAATGTTAGCGCATACTTCTACCTGGTGACCGTCCAGCGTAATAGCTGGCAGATCTTTCAGTTTAGCAAGCTCTGCTTTTTCAGAAGCCACTTGCTCCTGAACAGCGCGCATTTTATCAATAACTTCGTTGGTTGGATTGACGTAAACCTGATTATTTACGGCATCCAGAATCAGATAGTCGTCATTTTTCACCTGAGAGGTGACGCTACCGGTACCCACGATAGCAGGTAGTTCCAGAGAACGCGCCATGATAGAGGTGTGGGAAGTACGGCCACCCGCGTCGGTGATGAAACCCAGCACCTTCTTCAGGTTCAGCTGTGCGGTTTCGGACGGCGTCAGGTCAGCGGCAACCAGAATGACTTCATCCTGAATGGCGCTCAGGTCGATAATCTTCAGGCCCAGGATGTTGCGCAGCAGGCGCTTACCGATATCACGTACGTCAGCCGCACGTTCTTTCAGGTATTCATCATCCAGCTCTTCCAGGGCAGAAGCCTGACCTTCGATAACTTCATGAGCAGCTGCGTCAGCTGTCATGTGCTTATCTTTAATCAGGGCTATGATTTCCTGCTCCAGCTCCTCATCTTCGAGCAGCATAATATGCCCTTCAAAGATGGCTTCTTTTTCTTCACCGAACGTTTCACCAGCTTTCGTTTTGATCGTTTCCAGCTGGGCTGATGCCTTGGCACGACCGCTCAGAAAACGTTCAACTTCCTGATCAACCTGGTCGGCAGAAATTTTTTTCCGGTCAATGACAATTTCGTCTTCTTTCAGAAGCAGAGCTTTACCGAAAGCGATACCCGGGGATGCTAAAATGCCTGAAATCATAACCCTACCTTACTTGTGACTGATTTTTAAAAGAACCCGGGAAATTACTCGAGTTCCGCCATCAGTTTAACCAGATGTTCAACCGCTTTCTGCTCGTCTTCGCCTTCTGCGGAGATAGTCACAACGGTACCTTGAGTCAGGCCCAGAGTCTGCAGTTTAAACAGGCTTTTCGCGCTGGCGCTTTTGCCGTTGGAAGTCACAGTAATTTCAGAAGTGAAGCCCTTAGCTTCTTTTACAAACTGGGCAGCAGGGCGGGTGTGCAGACCGTTCGGAGCGGTAATGGTAACTTCTTGCTGGAACATTGTATTTCCCCAACTTATAGGTTTAGTGTTGTGGAACTAAAGTCTAGCCTGGCGGTTCGACTTTAGCCTGTATTGTTAGCGCCAGTTTTTAACAGACGCGACGCACGAAGAGCGCAATACAGTCCATTACTGGCGGGTGTTGACCGCTGACGTTTCGTACGTCATTAAACATTATGCCGCTAAAGGAAGAATTGAACCAAATCATAAAATCGATTCAGCTTTGGCTTTTCCTGTAACGATTAATTTCGCGCATCAAAATAATTAGTCTGGTTAAATACCAGTTCCGACAGGCTGAATCAATGCCAGGAGGGGCGAAAGTTTGAAGCAGGCCACAAAAAAGCACCTAAAAAGGTGCTTTTTTACGCATTTTTAACAAGCTGGCATTACTGTTGCAATTCTTTCTCAGTGAAGAGATCGGCAAACAATGCGGTGCTTAAATAACGCTCACCCGATGATGGTAGAATAACCACAATATTCTTGTTGGTAAAGCTTTCATCTTCTTGTAGTTTCAACGCCGCGGCAACAGCTGCTCCAGAAGAGATACCTGCAAGAATACCTTCTTCTTCCATCAGACGACGCGCGGTAGAAATCGCTTCTTCATTGGTGATGCCAATGACTTTATCGACCAGCTTGAGATCGAGGTTAGCCGGGATAAAACCAGCGCCAATACCCTGAATTTTATGCGGGCCAGGTTTAATCTCTTCACCTGCCAGCGCCTGGGCGATAACTGGAGAATCGGTTGGCTCAACGGCGACAGAGATAAGATCGGTCTTGCCTTTGGTGCCTTTAATGTAGCGGCTGACGCCAGTCAGCGTACCGCCAGTCCCAACGCCAGCAATAAATACATCAACCTGACCGTCGGTATCTTCCCATATCTCCGGACCGGTGGTCTTTTCGTGAATTTCAGGGTTTGTCGGATTGCTGAATTGTTGCAGCAGCAGGTATTTCTCTGGATTGCTGGCGACAATTTCTTCTGCTTTTTGGATTGCGCCTTTCATGCCTTTAGCACCTTCCGTCAGCACCAGGTTTGCACCTAACGCTTTCAGCAGCTTGCGGCGTTCAATACTCATGGTTTCTGGCATGGTCAGGGTGAGTTTGTAACCGCGAGCGGCAGCTACATAGGCCAGTGCAATCCCGGTATTACCGCTGGTCGGTTCAACCAGTTCAACGCCTGGTTTCAGCACGCCGCGCTTTTCGGCATCCCAAATCATGTTGGCACCGATACGGCACTTAACGCTGAAGCTGGGGTTACGAGATTCCACCTTCGCCAGAATGCGTCCGTTACCGATGCGATTCAGGCGAACCAGCGGCGTGTGACCGATAGTCAGCGAGTTATCTTCAAAAATCTTACTCATGGCCTGTCCTTAACTGTATGAAATTGGGATACAACAGGTAGCATACCCGCTCAGAGAATATGCGGAAGTAAGGATTTAGCATATCTATATACAGAAGGGAAATAATGACATGCAAGATGGAATAAGGAGCGGCATAAGCCACCCCTGTTTCACACAAACGGTTTACAAAATAACCGGTAGATTGTTACCGCCACATCGCGTGTTTATCGCGATAGCAATCGACCCACATCGCCGTCGCGCCACAAACGGCAACGGGCATGATGAACAGATTAAGCAGCGGGATCATCGTAAACAGGCTGGTTAAAGCACCAAACTGCATATTGGTGATTTTGCGTGTGCGCAGGGCGGTGCGCATCTCTTTAAACGGCACTTTGTGGTTATCGAAGGGGTAATCGCAATACTGGATGGCTAACATCCAGGCGCTAAACAGGAACCACAGTACCGGCGCGACGGTTTGCCCAATACCAGGGATGAAGTAAAGAATTAGTAATACAATTGCGCGCGGCAGATACCAGGCAAATTTTTGCCATTCGCGTTTCATGATTCGCGGCACATCTTTCATGATACCGAAAATCCCGGTATCTGGCGGTGTAGCGCCAGTCAATCGTGCTTCCAGTTGTTCAGCCAATAAACCGTTAAACGGAGCGGCAATCCAGTTAGCAATCGTGGAGAAGAAATAGCCAAACACTAACAGCACAGAGATGACAGCCAGAGGCCACAACAGATAACTCAGCCATTGTAGCCAGTCCGGAACGTAACTCATGAGAGTCGGGATCCAGACATCGAGCTGTGTAAAGAGCCACCAGAATGCGCCCCCCATCAACAAAATATTGACCAGCAGCGGTAAAATAACGAAACGCCGAATCCCAGGTTGCGAGACGAGCTTCCAGCCTTGCGCAAAATAGTAAAAACCGCTGCGTGGGGCAGATGTGAATGATGAAACCATAATCAGGATGAGCTCCTTTTGACCAATCCCAGGAAAATTCTGCGTATTTTACCGGGTAATTGCGCAATGGACAGTTAGGATATGTTCGAAAAAACAGCAAAAAGCACGATTTCATCTATCTTTGTGCTGTGAAAGTTAATAGTGCACTTGCACTTGAGGTAATCGGCAAATACTCTTAGTGAGTAAATGTTTGCCGTGGTGGCAAGGTGTTAGAACAACAGAGAATATAATGATGCAGGATTTGCGTCTGATATTAATCATTGTTGGCGCGATCGCCATAATCGCTTTACTGGTACATGGTTTCTGGACCAGCCGTAAAGAACGATCTTCTATGTTCCGCGATCGGCCATTAAAACGAATGAAGTCAAAACGTGACGACGATTCTTATGACGAGGATGTCGAAGATGATGAGGGCGTTGGTGAGGTTCGTGTTCACCGCGTGAATCATGCCCCGGCTAACGCTCAGGAGCATGAGGCTGCTCGTCCGTCGCCGCAACACCAGTACCAACCGCCTTATGCGTCTGCGCAGCCGCGTCAACCGGTCCAGCAGCCGCCTGAAGCGCAGGTACCGCCGCAACATGCTCCGCATCCAGCGCAGCCGGTGCAGCAGCCTGCCTATCAGCCGCAGCCTGAACAGCCGTTGCAGCAGCCAGTTTCGCCACAGGTCGCGCCAGCGCCGCAGCCTGTGCATTCAGCACCGCAACCGGCACAACAGGCTTTCCAGCCTGTAGAACCCGTAGCGGCACCACAGCCTGAGCCTGTAGCGGAACCTGCTCCAGTTATGGATAAACCGAAGCGCAAAGAAGCGGTGATTATCATGAACGTCGCGGCGCATCACGGTAGCGAGCTAAACGGTGAACTGCTTCTTAACAGCATTCAACAAGCGGGCTTCATTTTTGGCGATATGAATATTTACCATCGTCATCTTAGCCCGGATGGCAGCGGCCCGGCGTTATTCAGCCTGGCGAATATGGTGAAACCGGGAACCTTTGATCCTGAAATGAAGGATTTCACTACTCCGGGTGTCACTATCTTTATGCAGGTACCGTCTTACGGTGACGAGCTGCAGAACTTCAAGCTGATGCTGCAATCTGCGCAGCATATTGCCGATGAAGTGGGCGGTGTCGTGCTTGACGATCAGCGCCGTATGATGACTCCGCAGAAATTGCGCGAGTACCAGGACATCATCCGCGAAGTCAAAGACGCCAACGCCTGATACACTTAAGGCAAATTAACTCCTCTTCGAACCCCCGCTTGTCGGGGGTTTTTAGCATTGATGGTGCGATATGGAATCAATCGAACAACAACTGACAGAACTGCGAACGACGCTTCGCCATCATGAATATCTTTATCATGTGATGGATGCGCCGGAAATTCCCGACGCTGAATACGACAGGCTGATGCGCGAACTGCGCGAGCTGGAAACCAAACATCCAGAACTGATTACGCCTGATTCGCCTACTCAACGTGTAGGCGCTGCGCCGCTGGCGGCTTTCAGCCAGATACGCCATGAAGTACCAATGCTGTCACTGGATAACGTTTTTGATGAAGAAAGCTTTCTTGCTTTCAACAAACGTGTGCAGGACCGTCTGAAAAACAACGAGAAAGTCACCTGGTGCTGTGAGCTGAAGCTGGATGGTCTTGCCGTCAGTATTCTGTATGAAAATGGCGTTTTAGTCAGTGCCGCGACCCGTGGCGATGGCACCACCGGGGAAGATATCACGTCTAATGTGCGTACTATTCGCGCCATTCCGCTGAAGCTGCACGGAGAGAATATCCCGGCGCGTCTGGAAGTGCGTGGTGAAGTGTTCCTGCCGCAGGCGGGGTTCGAAAAGATTAACGAAGATGCGCGACGCACGGGCGGGAAAGTGTTTGCTAACCCACGTAATGCGGCAGCTGGTTCACTGCGTCAGCTTGATCCGCGTATTACAGCGAAGCGACCGCTCACTTTTTTCTGCTATGGCGTTGGTGTTCTGGAAGGTGGCGAGCTGCCGGATACTCATCTTGGCCGTTTACTGCAATTTAAAAAGTGGGGGTTGCCGGTCAGCGATCGGGTAACGCTTTGTGAATCGGCGGAAGAAGTGCTGGCGTTCTATCACAAAGTGGAAGAAGACCGCCCGACGCTGGGCTTTGATATCGACGGCGTGGTGATTAAGGTCAACTCACTGGCACAGCAGGAGCAGCTTGGCTTTGTCGCGCGTGCCCCGCGCTGGGCGGTAGCGTTTAAATTCCCGGCGCAGGAGCAGATGACCTTTGTGCGTGACGTCGAGTTTCAGGTTGGGCGTACTGGCGCGATTACGCCTGTTGCGCGTCTGGAACCTGTCCATGTTGCAGGCGTGCTGGTGAGTAACGCAACCTTACACAATGCGGATGAAATCGAACGTCTTGGTTTACGCATTGGCGATAAAGTGGTGATTCGCCGCGCTGGCGACGTGATCCCGCAGGTGGTTAACGTCGTGCTTTCTGAACGCCCGGAAGATACCCGTGAGGTTGTATTCCCGACGCATTGTCCGGTATGTGGTTCTGACGTTGAGCGTGTGGAAGGTGAAGCGGTTGCCCGCTGTACCGGTGGCCTGATTTGCGGTGCGCAGCGTAAAGAGTCGCTGAAACACTTTGTTTCCCGCCGTGCGATGGATGTTGACGGAATGGGCGACAAAATCATCGATCAGCTGGTTGAAAAAGAATATGTCCATACTCCGGCAGATCTGTTCAAACTCACCGCAGGCAAACTGACCGGACTGGAGCGTATGGGGCCAAAATCGGCACAAAACGTGGTTAACGCGCTGGAAAAAGCGAAAGAAACCACCTTTGCTCGCTTCCTCTATGCACTTGGCATCCGTGAAGTCGGCGAGGCCACCGCAGCAGGTCTGGCGGCATATTTCGGCACGCTGGAAGCGCTGGAAGCCGCTTCGATTGAAGAGCTGCAAAAGGTGCCTGATGTTGGCATTGTCGTTGCATCCCACGTTCACAACTTCTTTGCCGAAGAAAGCAACCGCAATGTCATCAGCGAGCTGTTGGCGGAAGGTGTTCACTGGCCTGCGCCGATCGTTATCAACGCGGAAGAGATTGACAGCCCGTTTGCTGGTAAAACCGTGGTGCTTACGGGCAGCTTAAGCCAGATGTCGCGTGATGACGCTAAAGCTCGACTGGTCGAACTGGGCGCGAAAGTCGCGGGCAGCGTGTCGAAGAAAACCGATCTGGTGATAGCGGGTGAAGCTGCAGGATCTAAACTGGCGAAGGCGCAGGAACTGGGCATTGAAGTCATCGACGAAGCGGAAATGCTGCGTTTGCTGGGTAGCTGAGATGGAAAAAGAGCAGCTGATTGAAATAGCCAATACGATAATGCCGTTTGGCAAATACAAAGGGCGTCGCTTAATCGACCTGCCGGAGGAGTATCTGCTGTGGTTTGCCCGCAAAGATGAGTTCCCGGCAGGGAAGCTCGGTGAGCTAATGCAAATCACGCTGCTGATTAAAACCGAGGGGCTGACGCAACTGGTCCAGCCCCTGAAGCGTCCGCTTTAAGCTTTATCGGCGCTGCTTTCCTGCTGCGCCTGTAACTGTTCGGTCTGGCGTTTGTATCGACGCGCCAGCACCGCACAGACCATCAATTGGATCTGATGGAAAATCATCAGGGGCAGCACCATCATACCGATCACCGATGTGGGGAACAGAATGTTTGCCATCGGGATGCCATTTGCCAGACTCTTTTTCGAACCACAAAAGACGATAGTAATTTCATCTGCCTTATTGAAGCTCAGTCGGCGTGCCATAAAGACGTTAACTACAATCACGATAGCCAGAAGAACGCAGCTGACCACCACGATAAACAGCAATGATCCCCAGCCAACTTTATGCCAGATACCATTAACGACGGCTTCGCTGAACGCTGTATAAACCACCAACAGAATGGACGTCTGGTCAGTTTTCGCAATCCATTTTTTATTGCGCGACACCCAGTCACCAATCCACGGCCGGGAAAGATGCCCCAACACAAACGGCAGCAGCAGTTGCAGCATAATTTTACCGACCTGCTCAAGGCTGCCCCCTGCACCGTGAACATTCATCACCAGACCAACCAGCAATGGTGAAAGGAAAATCCCCAGCAGGCTGGATGCCGACGCAGAACAAACCGCTGCCGCGACGTTACCGCCCGCCATTGACGTGAAGGCGATTGCAGACTGCACGGTAGCCGGGAGAATGCACAAGTAGAGAAAACCGGAGTAGAGCATCGGGTCGACATTTACCGGTTTCCACCAGGCAAACAGTACACCCAGAATCGGAAACAGCACGAAGGTGCTGCACATTACCCACAAATGCAGTCGCCAGTGACCACCGCCAGCAATAATCGCCTCACGCGACAACTTCGCGCCGTGCATAAAGAACAGCAGGGCAATAGCTGCGGTGGTCAGATTTTCAAAGAAGGGGACGAAATCGCCTCTGGCCGGAAAGAAAGAGGCCAGCAACACCACCGTGATCAGGGTTAAGGTGAAAGGATCGAGGATACGAAAAAGTTTCATAAAGACTCCAGATGATCGATGGTTCTATTGTGCTTCTTCCAGTTTGAGAAATAAAATTGATTTATTGCATCCATTCATGAAGAAAACAGATGAATTATTCTTTAAAACAATTAAAGGTTTTCGTCACAGTAGCGCAGGAGAAAAGTTTTAGTCGTGCAGGAGAGCGTATCGGCCTGAGCCAGTCGGCAGTGAGTCACAGTGTGAAGGAACTGGAAAATCATACTGGTGTTCGCCTGCTGGACAGAACCACGCGTGAAGTGGTGCTTACAGATGCAGGGCAGCAGCTGGCTTTGCGTCTTGAGCGACTGCTGGATGAACTGAACAGCACGTTGCGCGATACCGGGCGTATGGGGCAACAACTGAGCGGAAAAGTTCGGGTCGCTGCCAGCCAGACCATTTCCGCGCATCTTATTCCGCAATGCATTGCTGAAAGCCATCGCCGCTATCCAGATATTCAGTTTGTCCTGCACGATCGTCCGCAGCAGTGGGTAATGGAAAGTATTCGCCAGGGAGATGTCGATTTTGGCATCGTCATCGATCCAGGCCCAGTGGGCGATCTGCAATGTGAAGCGATTCTTTCCGAGCCTTTCTTTCTGCTTTGCCATCGCGATAGCGCTTTGGCCGTGGAAGATTATGTACCCTGGCAGGCATTACAGGGAGCGAAATTGGTGTTGCAGGATTACGCGTCAGGCAGCCGACCGCTGATTGACGCAGCGCTGGCGCGCAATGGTATTCAGGCGAATATTGTGCAGGAGATTGGACATCCGGCGACGCTGTTCCCGATGGTAGCCGCAGGCATCGGCAT
>OLRJ01003178.1_pt1 | contig 11215 bp, 8 predicted proteins | sample 1672741 | NCBI WGS metagenome assembly OLRJ01 (sample SAMEA3136719, study PRJEB25190) | human gut metagenome | biome: human gut; feature: human-associated habitat; material: faeces | place: Austria | collected 2013
GCACGGTACCTTGTCGGAAGGGGGCTGCCGTTGCCTCCACGCGCAGTTACGCAGCGCTCGCAGAGCGCGAGTATGTCTGAGCATGGAGGCAACGGCAGCCCCCTTCTGGCGTAGGTGGGGACGCTCGCCTGTGTGATGCTTTAGGCAGGGTTTATCGCAGGCTTGCCTGCCTCCGCAAGGGTGCGCGATACTTCTATCTACATGAGACCAAGGGGGCAGACATGGCGCTGGTGTTTGACGTAGTAAAGGCAAAGGGTAAGCCGGACGATAACCGTCGACCGGGCACGTCGTGCCCGTTTTGCGACGTCGACGGGCTTGAGAACATCATCCGCCGTGACGGGGACCGCATTTGGTTGCAGAACAAGTTTCGCACGCTGCGCCATACCATGCAGACCGTGCTCATCGAGTCGGCCGATCATGATGCGGATATCACTACATATGAACCCGAGGAGCTCCATGGCGTGATTCGCTTTGCGCTGTCCTGCTGGGAGCAGATGATCGATTCGGGCGATTATCGCAGCGTTCTTATGTACAAGAACATGGGCCCGCTTTCGGGTGGAAGCCTCACGCATCCTCATATGCAAATCGTTGGACTCGAGAAGGAAGACGGGTACGCAGAGATCTCTATGAAGCACTTCGAGGGAATCGATGTGTGGCGGCGCGGGCGCGTGCGCGCGACCATTTCCACCGATCCCGTTATGGGCTTTTTTGAGGTAAACGTCATCTGCCCGCAGGGGCTTGCCCACGGCAATGCTCCAGAAGACATCGAGGACACAAATCGATTTGCCGATGCGCTTCAGACGGTGGTTCGCTATGTTCTTAACGAGCACCACGGCGGGCGCGCCTCGTCATACAACCTCTTCTTTTACCACATAGAGGGGATGACAATCGTCAAAGCGCTTCCGCGCTGGGTGGTTTCGCCCTATTTTGTAGGCTATCGCTTGGCGCAATGCAATGCCGAGACAACGCTTGCACACGATGCCGAGCGTCTACGGGAACTACTTGACGAGCGAGCTTGATGCGGCGGTATCGTTTTTGTTTGCTATACAGGCGCCTGTCGTCGAGGTGTCCTCATCGTATAGACGATGAATGAGCGCGCCAAAAAATGCAGCGAGCATCTGCTGGAACAGGGTACCGCACATGACAGGGAACACCACTTCGCCTGGAAAATACTGGCTGGCGATGACAGCGCCTGACGAGATATTGCGCAGGCCACAGGCGAAGCTCATGGTGACAAGCGTCGGTTGCGACTGATGCAGAAGGCGTGCGACCAACAGGCCCCAGATGTACCCGCTGCAGGCGTAGAAAAAAATGAAGAGCGCCACGGCGATGCGCTCCCAGGTCATATGGAGCACGTAGGAGGACATCGCGGTCGAATTCGCTGTAATGATGAACACCAGCAACGCGCGGCAAGCGGGGGAGATAGCGGGGGAGAGACGCTCATGTCCCCATCCGTGGGTCAGTTCGTTAACCGTCATGCCTGCAAGCGCGGGAAGCGCGATCATCAGCACCATGTCAAAGATCATCTTGGCGGCGTCGATCTGAATCGAATGCCCCATCAGAATCTGAAGCGTAGACGGGATGCTAAAGGGTGCGAGCACGGTGGAGACCAGGATGACGGCGAGTCCGAGGGGGCCGTCGCCGTGGAACATGCCCACCCACATAAAGCTGACCACTGCTACGGGCACGCTATATTCAAGAAGAATTCCGGTGACGAGGTTGACGTTGCCGGCAAATAGCAGGTTTCCCAGGAAATAGGCGAGCGTTGGCATAAAGACTTGACTTATGAGCAAGATGACGATGAGGTCTTTGGGGTGCTTAAATACGCCAAGAAGCTGATGGACGGTGTTGTTGAGAGAGCCTTGAAACGTCATAAAGGCGAACATGACGGGTACGACAGTGCGAATGGGCGAGAAGACTTGGGGAAAGAGCACGCCCGCCGCCACACAGCAGGGAACGATAAAGGGCATCTTGGAGCCGATCAGGTTTCCAAATGCATGCCAGCGATCCACGAACATCGGTAAGGTCCTCTTTCGCATTGTTTATCACGCTTGCGATCAGATATCGCAAAATCGTGCGGCCAAACGTTGAATCAAGGGCGAGTATAACGCCGTCGCATGCTATGAACATGGCCGCGATTTGTGCATGGCCGTTCTACCAGCGGCTGAAATACGATGGATACGTTCGGTGGCTTAGCTGCACATTGTGTCCACTTGATGCGTATAATAAAGGCGTTCAACAGCTCGGCCCGCCGAAGCGGGCCCACACATCAAGGAAGTGCCCTCATGCGCCCATTTGGTTTCGCGCATGATTGCTGCCATCGCCGCCATCATGCTTCTTACGATCGCGTCCCTCGCAATTGCCTTGCGGGGAGGTGCGTTGCCTATGCCTTCGCTTAAGACATCTCACCGCTGGGTCGTTGCCCATAACGATATCAATCTTGAACGAGAACTCTCTCACGCCCTTGGCGTGGCCCCGCTGGTGGCTCGCATCATGGTTGCCCATGGTATCGAATCGGTCGAAGAAGGCCATCTTTTCCTCACCCCGTCTCTCGAGCGCGACTGGGCGAACCCCTCGATTATTCCTGGCTTGAGCGATGTGGCCGATCGCGTGCAGGCGGCACTTGCCGCAGGCGAGGTCATCGCCGTCTTTGGTGACTTTGATGTTGACGGTATCACGTCAACCTGTCTGCTCACCGAGGCATTGCGCCACCTTGGCGGCACCGTCCACCCGTTTATTCCGCACCGATTTGACGAGGGCTACGGTCTTACCGCCAGCGCGCTCGACCGAGTGGTCGAAGCGTGCTCGCCAACGCTCATCATCACGGTCGATAACGGCATCGCGGCAAAAAACGAGGTACAGCAGATCGTTGAGCGCGGCATCGACATCGTGGTGACCGACCATCATGAGCCTTCCGACCTTGTTCCCCAGGGCGTTCCCGTCGCCGATCCCAAGATTGCCGACAAGAGTCCCTCACGCGAGCTCGCCGGTGCCGGCGTGGCACTCAAGCTCGTGCAGCTGCTGGGCGAGCGTCTGGGCGAACCCGACCTGTGGCGCTCCTATACCGAGGTCGCGGCGCTTGGAACCGTGTCGGACATGATGCTTCTCACTCCCGAGAACCGTGCGCTTGTGGCAGATGGCATTGCCCATATGCGCACCTCGACGCGTCCTGGCTACGTGGCGCTCGCCTCTGTTGCCCGTGCCGACTTGCGCACCATCACAGCCGATGCCCTTTCCTTCTCGCTCATCCCGCGCCTCAACGCTGCGGGCCGTATGGCAGATCCTGCCTTGGCGCTCGATTTGCTAATGGCGACCGATCCCATGGAGGCGGCGCGACTCGCTGCCCAGCTCGAAGAGATCAACCAGGACCGTCGAGATATCGAGGGCAAGCTTGCCGATGAAGCCATGGCTCTTGCCGAGGCAAGCTATGACGGCGGTCGCGTGATCGTCGTGGGCGGCGAGGGCTGGCACGAGGGCGTGAAGGGTATCGTGGCGAGTCGTCTTACCAATCGCTTCCATGTCCCCGCGCTTCTGTTTTCCGTGCAGGATGGCATCGCGCGAGGGTCGGGCCGCTCGGTTGGCTCCGTCAACCTGTTTGATGCGGTTGAGCGATGCTCCGACCTCGTGATTCGTTTTGGAGGTCATGCCGGTGCCGTTGGCGTGACCATCGAGGCCGATAAGCTCGATGAGTTTCGCCGCCGGATGGGCGAGACTCTAGCCCAGCTCCCCGCCGAGGACTTCGAGGACACCGATGAGGTCGCTGCTGTTGTTAAGCTCAACGAGCTCGATATCAACACTATCGAGCAGATTTCGGTGCTCGAACCGTTTGGACAGGGCAACAGGGTTCCGCTGCTTGCAGCTACCGGCGTGACCATGACCGATCGTGCTGCGGTGGGAAAAACGGGCGATCACATGCGTTTTGTCGCCACCGACGGCATCTCGAGCGTTCCCGCCATTATGTTTCGTGTGCCCGATATCGATCGATGCGTGGCATGCGACGCAGTTGTCGACCTCGTGTTCGAAGCCGTGGCGGAGCGCTGGCAGGGCCGCGTGAAGCCCAAACTCATGGTTAAAGACATTCTTCGCCATGACGCCGCGGGCTCTAAAGACGATATGAACGACAACGCCCCCATCATGGCTTCCGTGGCCGGCGCCGAGGAAGCCTTTGGCGAAGCTCCCGATGCTTCGCGTCGCGCCATGCTCGCCCGTCTTCCCTATGATGAGCTGACGCGTACGCTCATCCATTCGTTTATTGGATGCGCAGATCCGCATCCCGCGCAGCGCGATGCGCTTGACGCTCTGGGCCAGGGCAAAAGTGTCCTTGCGGTGATGGGCACCGGACGTGGAAAATCCCTGATCTTCCAAGTTCATGCTGCGCGTGAGGCACTCTCCCATGAACGCGCAAGCATCTTTGTCTATCCTCTGCGCGCCCTCGTGGCCGATCAGTCGTTCCATCTCGTCGAGCGCTTTTCTCAGCTGGGACTGCGCGCAGCGGTCCTTACGGGCGAGACGCTTCCTGCCGCCCGTGACGCGATTTTCTCGCGCCTGCGCGCCGGCGCGCTCGATGTGATTCTCACCACGCCCGAGTTCCTCGATATTCATCGCTCGCGTTTCGCGCCGGCGCGTATCGGCTTTATCGTTTTCGATGAGGCGCATCACATGGCCGCGGCAAAGGGCGGAAATCGTAGTGCCTATCTCGACATGCCGGAGGTTTTGCAGCTGTTGGGCTCGCCCCAGGTTCTTGCTGCGACAGCTACCGCCTCTCGTCCTGTTGCCAAGGAAATACGCCACCTTCTTCCCATCAACGAGGTGGTGGTCGATGACACGGTGCGTGCCAATCTGAACCTGGAGGACGAGCGCAACTTGCAAGCGCGCGAGAACTGCCTTGTCTCCATCGTCGCCACGGGGGATAAGTGCGTGGTGTACGTCAATGCGCGCGACGCCGCCGTTGCGCTTGCCCGCACGCTTCGTCGTCGCATCCCCGAGCTCGCTCCCGCCATTGCGTTCTATCACGCGGGCCTTTCACGAAGCGACCGCATGCGTGTCGAGAATGCCTTTAGAAGCGGTGAGCTTTCCTGCATCGTCTCCACTTCCGCCTTTGGCGAAGGCGTCAACTTGCCTGATATTCGCCATGTTGTCTTGTATCACATGCCGTTTGGCGCTATCGAGTTCAACCAAATGAGCGGCCGTGCGGGTCGCGATGGTGCCGCCGCTCGCATTCATCTACTCTATTCTGCTCGCGATGCCCGCATTAACGAGCATCTGCTCGATGCTTTGGCACCCACGCGCGACGAGCTTGTTGTTCTCTACCGTGCACTGCAGACCATGTGGCGCGCGGCGCGAACCAAGACGGGAGAGGACTCGTTTGCGGCGAGCGATCTTGACATCGCGCAGATGTGCCTTGCTATCGATGCGCGAACACATGTGGATGAGCGCTCGGTTTCGTGTGGCCTCGGCGTGTTCGAGGAGCTCGGGTTTGCATGCGTGAAGGGTTCGGATGCAAATCGCCGTATCGCCATGACCGAGAACCCGGGCAAGGTTGAGCTTTCTCGTTCTATTCGCTACCTCGAGGGCATGCGCACGCGCATGGAGTTCTCGGCATTCAAGAGCTGGGCTTTAGATACATCTGCTCATGATATGCTTGCACGAGTGAACAGGCCCATCACACCACGGGCTGAATAAAGGGGAGGGGTCACCATGGGCAGCGCTGCTTCTCATGCAAATGCTGCGCCGCATTCCGGTGCAGTTGTTCATACAAACCAGGAGGGCAGCCTGCGCCCTACCTCAGAGCTGCTGCACATTACATGTGCCGACGATCTGCCGTATCAGATTACTGCAGACAGCTACGACAAGCTCGCGAGCCTGTGCCGTAAGAACATGAACGAGGGAGATCGCGCCAAAGTCGAGCGTGCCTACTGTTTTGCCGCCGAGAAGCATGCGAAGCAAAAGCGCCGCTCGGGCGAGATGTATATCAACCATCCCGTTGAGGTGGCCATTATCTTGGCCGAGCTCAATATGGACTGCGACGTGGTGTGCGCCGCGCTCCTTCACGATACGGTGGAAGATACCGAGACCTCTCTCGATGATGTGGCAAGCATCTTTGGCTCGACTGTTTCCGAGCTCGTCGACGGCGTGACCAAACTCACGAACATCGAGGTCGACAGCATGGACGAGAAGCAGGCTCTCAACCTGCGCAAGATGTTTCTCGCCATGTCGCGCGACATTCGCGTGATTATCGTCAAGCTTGCCGATCGCCTGCATAACATGCGAACGCTCGCTGCTCTTCGTGAAGATCGACGTCTGTTCAAGGCGCGCGAGACAATGGACGTGTACGCGCCTTTGGCCGACCGCTTGGGCATGAGCTCTATCAAGTGGGAGCTGGAGGACCTTTCCTTCTTCTATCTTGAGCCGGAAGCCTATCAGCGCATTGCGCGCATGGTTGCCGAGAGTCGTGAAGTGCGCGAGCGCTTCTTGGCAGAGACTATCAAGACGCTGACCGACGAGCTCAAGCACGCGGGCCTTGAGGGATTCCAGATCAAAGGACGCTCCAAGCATTACTGGTCCATCTACCAGAAGATGCGCCGCAAGGGAAAAGAGTTTTCCGAGATTTACGACCTTGTGGCCCTGCGCGTCATCACCAATACTGTGGGCGATTGCTACTCTGCACTCGGCGCGGTCCACTCTCTGTGGCATCCCATGCCCGGGCGATTCAAAGACTATATCGCCATGCCCAAATTCAACAACTACCAGTCGTTGCACACAACGGTTATCGGCCCCACGGCTCGTCCGCTCGAGATTCAGATTCGTACGTACGAGATGCACGAGCAGGCGGAATACGGCATTGCCGCTCACTGGCTCTACAAGCGTTCGGGCGGGTCTACCGCTTCCAAATCCAACGACGCTCAGCGCCTGGACGACCAGATCAACTGGTTGCGTCGCTCGCTCGACTGGACCGTTTCCGACGAGATTGACGATCCAAAAGAGTTCCTTCACTCATTGAAGGTCGATCTTTTTGACCAGGAAATTTTCGTGTTTACACCCAAGGGCGAGGTCATGAGCTTGCGCGCGGGATCGACGCCGCTTGATTTCGCGTATGCCGTCCACACCGAGGTCGGCAACCATTGCGTCGGCGCCATGGTTAATGGCGTGGTCGCCCCACTCTCGCACGAGCTCGCCATGGGCGACCGTGTCGAAATCTTGACCAATAAGGCTGCAAAGCCCTCGCGCGATTGGTTCAACATCGTGCGCACGCCCTCCGCCCGCTCTAAGATTCGTCGCTATTTTGCGGCGGCAACCAAAGACGACGATGCCGTTTCTGGTCGCGACACACTTGCAAAGGACCTGCGCAAGCGAGGCTTTGGCATATCCACGCCCCGCTCTACGCGCGCCCTTACCGAAGTCGCGCACGACTTGAACTTCAAGCAACTTGAGGATTTGTTCGCCGCCGTGGGCGCCGGCAAGGTCGCGCCGCGCATGGTGTGCAACAAGGTGGAAGCGCTGCTCGACCCCAAGCCGACCGAAGCCGCCGCCAAGGAGCCCGAAGAAATCGTTGCCGAGACGATTAAGCAAGCGCGCGGTAGCCGCCGTCCTCCCAAGCGCAAGCGCAAGCCCGCAAGTTCGGGTGTTGTGGTCAAGGGTGGCGACGGCCTGCTGGTTCGCCTGGCCCACTGCTGCAACCCCGTGGTTGGCGACGATATCGTTGGCTTCATTACGCGCGGACGCGGCGTGTCGGTCCATCGTGCCGACTGCCCTAATGTCAAGGGCCTTATGGAGCACCCCGAGCGCATGATCGAGGTGTCATGGGACGATGGCGCCGATGCTCTCTTCCAGGTTGAGATTGTGGTCGAATGTCTCGATCGCATGGGATTGCTCAAAGACGTCACCATCGCCATCGGCGATGCGGGGGCCAACATTCTCTCGGCTGCAACATCGACCGATCGCGAGGGAGTCGCTACCCTGCGCTTTTTGGTCGAGATCTCCGATGCCAGCGGCTTGGACGCGCTGCTTGACGCCATTAGTCGCGTGGAAAGCGTCTTCGATGCTCGCCGTCTCATGCCCGGCGAGGGCGGCGGTGCGCAGGTGGCGCATCGTCACTAATAACGTGAGAGGTGTTTTATGGATGGCAAATTGCCGCTGAAGGCTAATTTGGAGCTCGAGGGCCGTGGTTCGCTTCGCGTCGCAACTATTGTTAACGGACCGATTCAGACCAATACCTACATTGTGGTCTCCCAAGATCACGCTGTGATGATTGATCCCGCATGGGAAGGGGAGAAGCTGGCCGAGCGCGCCTTGGCCCTGTTTCCCACTGCGCATCTCGATGCCGTTGTCTGCACGCACGGGCATGCCGATCACGTTGGCGGCGTGGCGGGCGTTCGCCGTGTCTTGGGCGAGGACATCCCCTTTATGATTTCCGCGCTTGATGCACCGCATCTAGCTGAGGCGGTGCGCAGCATGAAGACGACATGGGGTATCGATACCGAGATGCCGCCTGCACCCGACCGTTTGCTTGAGGAGGGCGATACGGTCGAGGTGGGAGACGCATGCCTCCAGGTGCTGTCGACTCCCGGCCATACGCCGGGAGGCATTGTGCTGTTTGCTGCCACTTCGGATGCAAACATCGCATTTGTAGGCGATACCCTTTTCCCGGGAGGGCATGGACGTGTCGATCTTCCCGGCGGTGACGAGGGGCTGATTATGCGTTCGCTTGCGCGCATCGGCACCTCTTTACCCTCAGATACCTTGTGCTATGTGGGCCATAACGGCACCACGACTGTCTCTCGCGAACTTGATTCGAACCCCTTCATGGCCTACGCGCTTCGTCACGAGCATTAACCCTTTCGTTTCGAAGAATATCGAAGCTTTCGTTTTGCTTATGTGAAAGTATGGCAGATGGCGTATCGAGGCTATGGCGCATGGTATGCTTTGCTATGTCATTTCGGCACTTCGAACTAGGGGGTTCGTATGCTCGTTAACGCAAGCGACATGCTTAAGAATGCTGAGGCCGGCCATTACGCTTTGGGCGCCTTCAACACCAACAACCTGGAATGGACGCTCGCTATTCTCCAGGCTGCCGAGGAGGCCAAGTCTCCGCTTATCATGCAGTGCACGGGCGGCGCTGCCAAGTGGATGGGCAGCTACAAGGTTTGTGCCGATATGGTCAAGGCTTGCGTTGAGGCTCTCGACATTACGGTTCCTGTTGCTTTGCACCTCGATCATGGTTCCTATGAGGATTGCTTCAAGGCCATGGATGCGGGCTTTACGTCCATTATGTACGACGGCTCTCACGAGGCCGACTTCCAGACCAATCTCGACCGCACCAAGGAGCTTGTGGACCTCGCTCACTCTCGCGGTCTGTCCATTGAGGCAGAGGTCGGCGGTATCGGCGGTACCGAGGATGGCGTGACTTCCTCCGGTGAGCTCGCCGATCCCGAGCAGTGCAAGCAGATTGCCGACCTGGGCGTTGATTTCCTCGCTTGCGGTATCGGTAACATCCACGGTCTGTATCCGAAAGACTGGAAGGGCCTTTCCTTCGAGCGCCTGGGCGAGATCAAGGCTCTCACCGGTAACCTCCCGCTGGTTCTGCACGGTGGTACTGGCATCCCCGAGGACCAGATCAAGAAGGCCATCTCTCTTGGCGTTTCTAAGGTCAACGTCAACACCGACCTTCAGGTTGTCTATGCCAAGGCCATTCGCGAGTATGTTGAGGCTGGCAAGGATCAGCAGGGCAAGGGTTACGATCCGCGCAAGCTCATCAAGCCGGCTCGCGAGGCTATCGTTGTTCGCACCAAGGAGCTCATGGAGCAGTTTGGCAGCGTGAACAAGGCCTAAAGCCGCTCTTTGCATGGCCCCGGTTTCGTTTTTCCACATGTGGAGAAGCGAAACCGGGGCTTTTTGCGTTTCAGTGTTCTGCGCAAGGAAAAAAGTTTGCACGAACCCTTTGGGCTACTTTTAATATGGTATAGTTGCTAACGCACCATAGCGTGCGCCCGAGTGGCGGAATTGGCAGACGCAGTGGACTCAAAATCCACCGGTGGCGACATCGTGCGAGTTCGAGTCTCGCCTCGGGCACCATCCGAACAGCAAGGACCCCAGCGATGGGGTCCTTTCTTGTAAACGCCGAACTCGCGTGAGCGCGCGGAGCGTAAAGCAAACAGGCCTGTGGCCTGTTTGTAGCGGAGCGTGGCGAGGGCGTGAGCCCGAGCCCGGGCTTTCGCAATGCGAAAGCCCTTCGAGTCTCGCCTCGGGCATGCCGAACTCGCGTGAGCGCGCGGATGAAATTTCTCATGTGCGCTCTTCGTGGAGTAATCCACACTGTGCTACTATACACATCGCACTGTTTGTGCAATAACGAAGCGGAACCTGTGGGTTCCCACCTTTCGGCGCCAATGAGCAGCTGTCTGGTTCTAAAAAGAAGATTCGTGCGGTTACGCCGCATAACCTTGTTTTGAAGACCCGGATATCGCTTTGCGGTTCCGGGTTTTGTTTTAGTGTAAGAAGGAGGTTGGGACAATAGCTAAGTCTGATGACACCCGCATCAACGGGGAGATCACCGCGAGCACTTGCCGACTGATCGGTGTGGACGGCTCGCAGCTGGGTCTGTTCGGCATCCGCGATGCTCAGCGCGTCGCCGATGAACAGGGCCTTGACCTGGTGGAGATCGCACCTAATGCGGAACCGCCTGTGTGCAGGGTCATGGATTACGGCAAGTTCAAGTACCAGCAGGCAATGAAGGCCAAGCAGGCTCGTAAGAACCAGTCCAAGGTCGAGGTCAAGGAAATGAAATTCCGTCCGAAGATCGACGTGGGCGATTACGAGACCAAGAAGGGCCACGTGCTGCGTTTCCTCAAGAAGGGCGCGCGCGTCAAGATCACCATTATGTTCCGTGGCCGTGAGATGGCCCATCCGGAGCAGGGTCTTAACGTGCTCGAGCGTCTTGCTGAGGATCTTAAACCGTTTGCTACGGTCGAGTCGGCTCCTAAGCTCGAAGGCCGTAACATGCTCATGCTCCTCGCTCCCATCAAGGGCGCCTTCGATACGGAGGCCACCGAGGAAGCATCCGAGAAATAGTCTTTGTAACCGATTAAGGAGAAGTTCATGCCTAAGATGAAGTCCCACAGCGGCACCAAGAAGCGTTTCCGCCGCAGCGGTACCGGTAAGCTCATGCGCGCCAAGGCTTTCAAGAGCCACATCCTGAGCAAGAAGTCCACCAAGCGTA